>Ga0256829_1000890_pt1 | contig 26443 bp, 35 predicted proteins | sample 131447metaG_FD_185979 | JGI IMG/M metagenome (GOLD analysis project Ga0256829, IMG submission 185979) | Hydrothermal vent microbial communities from Lau Basin, Pacific Ocean - 131-447 | ecosystem: Environmental > Aquatic > Marine > Hydrothermal vents | place: Pacific Ocean: Lau Basin | collected... | reverse complement strand
AGAGAGGTATTTAAGGGACTCTATTATAACAACAATCTATGAAGGAACGAATGAAATTCAAAGGCTAACAATAGCAAGAGAACTAGTCAGACAGGCCTTCGGGCTTAAAATATAGTTCTATGTGTTTTTTCTCGTTTTCATTTGCTCTTAGAAGATGTTTTAGTTGCTTTAGGGTGAATTAAGATATCCTCTAGGTACTTCCACTTCGCCATAGCTTCCTCTAAACAACTATGGGGTCATTGGTGACATTCGAGGCAAACAGCGCAGGATAAAACAGCGCAGGATAAACTAAGCTTTGGGGGCTTGAGGCATTACCCACGTCACTATGTAAGATCGCTCCAGGCCATTGTAAAATAATATTAAAACAACCGATAAAGATTACCGTTTCTTGTTTCCTCTCCTTAGACCAGCAGCTTTTGTGCCAAGCAAAACCTGCTTAACGACCCTAGTCGGTATTTTAAATACTTCGTTCGCTATCTTTGCGATATATTTGTCATTAGGTATTAACCTTTTATTCATGTTTAATTGCAATGCCAACGCTACTTTAAAGGCGTCCATCGTTGTCTTATTTCTAATTTTACCATTACCTATCTGCTCTGCTATCATAAATGCAATGTAAAATCTCATATATTTGTCTACATCCCTAGAGTTTTCTGGAAAGGCTTCTTTTAGCCTGCTAGATAGCTTTTTTATTGCTCCCTCATCTAGAAAACCAAAGTATATTTTCGTTAGGCCCATCCTTAGTATCCTTGCTATGGTGTTTCCATCAACCCTTCCACCTATTATTTTTATTTTTTCTCTCAGCCCGTCTCGCTCATCAGATAACAACAAGTCATTCAGCTCATCCATTTTGACCTCAACCTTGAACACCTTATCAAAAAGGTCTGGATATTGAACCTCTAATCCCATTCCATATTTACCTAACACATATAAGCTCGTTAATTCTTTATCGAAAAGATCCCTTGGCTCAGACGCCCCCCTTATTGGCTCTATGTTTTCTTTTTTATATTTTAACTTCAGCATGTCAACGATACTGTCCCTATCTACTTTGTATGGGGTATTTTCCCATAGGCTTACTATATCGCTCCATAGATCCATTAATATCGACTTTCTTTTCTCTAAGTTATCATTGATTTTGCGCATCTACTTCGCCTCTTTCCTCTGCTAACGCGACGCTACCACCGAAACTATAGATAGCAAAAATAAATATTTTCTTTATATAATTTAAAAAGGGAGGAAGTGCAGTGCAACACATTAAGTTCAATAAAGGTGTAAGCCTAATTGACTGTAGCAATGTGGATGAAGATACCTGTGTTCAGATTTGCAAAAAGGACAACGTAGTTATAATGCTAGAAGCTACTAAATTACTAGAAATAGCCGATAAGATAGACAGAAATTGCAACATAATAGTTAAGGGTGAGGAGAAATAGGTATATTAGACAGCGCTATAGATGAGCTCATCGAAGAAAAGAACCTGAGGAGGACTTGGGTACTCCTCATTGTAATCTTTGGTTTAGCAAGCATAGCAGTCATTTTAAGCTATGATTACATAACAAAATCATTTGTAGGGCAATATCTTCAAAGCCAGTCATCGCAGATCAAGGAAATAGCAAAGAGCTATGGGAAGGATCCCTTCTTGTTACCCTTTATAATATTTGGCAATAACCTAAAGACCGCAGTGCTTACATGGGCCTTCTCAATAACAATAATAATACCGATTTTGATTGTCGGGTTTAATGGAGGATTGGTTGGTTTCATCCTGCCATTAGCACTAAAGATAAACCCGAGCTATCCTACAATAGTTCTGTTTTACCTACTCGTACCGCACGGCTCGATTGAAATACCGGCAATAACGCTCGTTGCTTCTTCCTTTATTTTAATGATAAAAAAAGGACCAGCAGGTATGTATAAAAGGTCATTAGGGTTATTATTTTTGTCAATAATACTCCTAGCAGTTGCAGCAGTTATAGAATCGTTTATAACAAGAACCTTAGCTTCGCTAGTATATTCTATCATATATTAAAAGGATAATTTGCATGGTAGTCGAAAATGAAAGCTATAGAAGCGGTAGGAATTCTACTCATTATTATAGCCTCAATAACTATGGAATCATCTTGTGTAATACCCTACATAAGCCTTCAAGGTCCCTATAAAATTCCTATAAGAAATAACACCTTAGTTAACATAAAAAAGAACGGCACATATTACATATTGAATGGAAACTCTGCTACCTCAGTACTTAACATAACAAAGGGTAGCATCTACATAGAATACTTCCTACAAAGGAACTTCCTTTTATTGATAACGCGTAGGGAAGGTGTCTCGTTTCAGATCCTAAACATCAGCCTCCATAACTTTACTGAAACAATGCTTGCATCATTAGTCTTTAGAACAAACCTCTCAAGGCCCCACCTTCAAAACGTATTTATAGGAAAGTACTCCGGATACAACATACCTGGTATCAACGAAAGCGTAAAGGTTTTGAGTGGAAATAGAAGTTCTGTAGTGGTAATAGATATGCCGAAGGTGTTAAAAAATATAGTTTCATTTAATCAGAACTCATGGACTACTTTCGAGTTTTCAGGTGAAAATGGATCGTTTATTGCAGTTACTTTTGGTGTTATCAATAATGCAAGCCCATCTAATAGAAGTCTATTTAGCAATAATATTATAGTATTAAATAAAGGGACAAAATCCCAAGGTAATGGATTTCATATAATATATTATATTCTTTTTGCACTCCTATTAGCGATAGTTCCAACAATGCTGGTGATGAGAAATGTCAATAGAAGAAGCCATTGAAAGCCTGAAGAGGGGGGTACCAATCCTTATGTATGATTCCTCCTCAAGAGAAAGCGAAGTAGATATGGTCTTTCATGCGTCTAAAGTAGATGCTAAAGCAATATATAAGCTAAGGGCCGAGGCTGGTGGACTCATATGCTTTGCTACAACGTGGACTATTGCTAAAGATCTAGGCTTGATATGGGGGGATGAACTTATAGCAAAAATACCAAAGCTAAAGCCTCTAACAGAAAGACTGCTCTTTTACAAAGATAGGCCCGCCTTCACAATATGGGTAAATCATATAGGCGTTCGTACAGGGATAAGCGACAAGGACAGGTCTAAGACTATTCAGGAACTATACAAGACTGTAAAGCTTTATGTAGATGGCAATAAGGTTGAGGCCTCGAAAAAGTTTATTGAGGAATTTCAAGCCCCTGGCCACGTACCTTTGCTAGCAGCGAGAGAGCTGAAGGAAAGAAGGGGTCATACGGAGCTCAGTATAGCGCTATCGTTCCTAGCAAATATGGAGCCTGCAACAACGTTTGCAGAGATGCTTGATTTTGGTGACTCATTAAGCCTGGAGAAAGCAAAAAAGATTGCTGCAAAAAATGGGTACATCTTGATTAGTGGCAAAGAGGTGATAGAGGCATATGAAAGAGAGAAAATGCATCGGAATAGTTGATACAACTTTTTCAAGGGTAGATATGGGCTCTATCGCAGTGAAGAGGCTTAAAGAGCTCTTGCCAGAATATACAATAATAAGGCATACTGTACCTGGAATAAAGGACTTACCTGGGGAAGCAAAGAGGCTTATAGATAGAGGATGCGAGGGCGTGATGACGCTTGGATGGGTTGGGGCAAAGCAGGTGGACAAATACAGCTACATAGCGCTTTCGGTTGGATTAATCATGCTTTCGATTCTAACAGGCAAAGTCATAGTTGATGTTACCGTTCACGAGGATGAAAGCAGCGACCCTAGAGAATTGAGAAAAATAGCCATAGAAAGGACAAGGGCACACGCAGAGAACCTAGCAATAATGTTGAAAGAAGGAGGGGAAGGATTGGTGAAGAAAGCTGGGCTAGGTATAAGACAAGGCTATGAAGACGTGGGACCCATTTATTAAAATAACAAAAAGTGCTTCTCTATAAATAACCTTAGGAGATAATGGCGTTAGCAAAACCTTAATACAAAACAGTTCCATAGCCATTAAAATGCTTGAAAAATTATTGCCTCTTTAGTTTAAAGCATAGGCTCCAGAGCTTTGGCTCGGATTTTCCCTAACGTTTACCTGAAGGGTTTCGTTCTGTGCAGCCCCCGACTTTACATTTGCGGCCTCCAGAACCCTGTCTAGTATGAGGCTTATCGCTTCGTTATAATCCTCTATTTCATCAAGGCTTATTACATCACTACCTATTCTTATTTGCGGTGTTCCATCAAAGCCAAGGATGTCTGTATGATTCTCCAACTTAATAAAAACAGTCATAGAATACTCCTTTCTTAATATATCTGCTGCCTCAAAGGCAGCCTTTATCGGCAAGTCATCACTAAACATGCCAGAGTTAATAACAATAGTATTCAAATTATAACACCCCACCCCGAAGCTATTTTTTAGATACCCGAATGTATTACAGTAAAATTTCAGTTATATATTAGAAAAGGTCGTATAACGGTGTTTTATCCTTAAAATTTACCTAATAGATATCATATATGTCTATTTAAATATATTCACTTAATACGTAATGTATACTCCAAGGTATTTTAAAAAAATTAATAATAACTTTTAATTTTTACGTTTCCACAATTTTGCAAAAAGATCTTCGGAATACATTTAAGAAAACAAATTAAAGCTAGAACCTGCACCTTTCCATTATGTAAATGTTCCATACAACAGGTTATTCAACGCAGGAGGTGCGGGGGGTGGGGTTTGAACCCACGCAGGCCTACGCCAACGGGCCCTCAACCCGTCCCCTTTGGCCAGGCTCGGGCACCCCCGCGCAAATAGTTTAATTGTTTAAAGGATTATAAATAATTTTATCGAGATTATTTAAGCGTTTCTAAGGTTGACAAATATCAGGTATTTGATCTTACACATCACCATAATTGACTATCAATGTAGTTTTGATATAACTTAAATTCAATAAAGCAGGTTAGAGAGGACGAAAGCTACTCTGGATACCTTTCTCCAAGCTTCGATGCATTTCCAAAAAACTCCTCAATGCTAGTTGACTCGAACCAAACCCCGTTTGTCATCCTTGTCGCCTCATCTATCATATCCCTAACTTTCCTAGGTATGGGGGAAAAAGCTAATACATCTAGCTCAATATTTGATTTTGCTAAGAGAGTGGCAGATGTAACTATATCAACGCCCTCATTAAAACCCCCATCAGTGATCAGTATGATCCTCTTATAATAGCCAGGCGGAACAGATCTTAATATAAGATATGCGTCCTTAATAGCATTTGATGGTGCTGTTGCCTTGCCCATTATCTTTATTTGTGATATTATACCTTCAATAACGTTCAATTTATCCGTCAGATCTGTAAGTGGAAAGGAATACCTATAAAAGATCAAAACTGAAATAAGGGTATGCATGCTTCTACTCATAAGTTCTCTTGAAATTATAGAAGCTGCCCTTTTTGCATTTTCTAGCCTGTTTGGCCTGAAATCCCTCCTTAGCATACTAATACTAGTGTCAATCCCGATTAACACACCTTCTCCTATAAACTTCAATATAATTACCTCATCCCACTAAGTATTTCAAATGGAACTAAGAGAGGCACCATACCCATTTTCATAACTATTTCATTAAACTCGTTATCTGTTAACATGTTTTGTTGCCTTTCATAGATAAATATAGATATCACAGGTACGCTATTTACTCCCTTGCTTTTCGCTATTTGCCTGCTTCTGATGTCATCGCTAACGTATATCCCGCCCTCCTTCTTTGCGATCATGAGGGCTTCAGCCTCTTGTATACTCATGCCATTTTTCCTAGCAAACTCTCCAAGAGGCATCTTTAGTTGGTACAGCTCATAGTCTCCAAGAGAGACAAGTGAACCCCTTATTTTAGAGTACCTCATTATAAGGGACCTTATAACTTTACCCGTCTCCTTTCCTATAATGAGCCTTTTCTGTAACTTTTTAATTGCATCTATTCCATTCAGTTCTAAAATAGTAAAAGCTGAAGATAGATCAAATACAAATAGGTTCTTTTCTTCAATTATCCTCAAGCCTTCTTTTACCTCATCTACGTCAACAAGACCTAGTTCCGGAGCTATACCTCTCTTCAAGAGGTACCATATTAATTCTTCTATATTTAGCCCACTTATTTCGAGGGCTAGCTGAAAAGTTATTTTTCCATCCTTATATGCCCTAAATGATATTTCCTTCATATCAAAGCTCTCTATAAACCTCCTTATAGCTTCCCTTACAGCTTCAGTCTTATTTGAGTATATACCTGCTTTAACCAAGGCCTCCAATATATCTTCAGTATACCCGCTTATCTCTATGTTTGTTACCACATCAAAACTCCCTCTCTAGTTAATTATTTCTAAGCTTGTATTAAATTTTTATTTGATAGAACTAAACCCTTTTGTCATCCAACTTTCGCTTAATTCTTCTTTAAACAAAATCTACTCTAAGTGATTGAGCTTATCGCTTAGTTCCCTCAGGATGTTTGATGCAGTTTTAAGCGCTTCCCTCCCTTTATCTGTTATCCTATAGGATCCTGTATCACCCTTGGTTATGAGACCCTCCCTTTCCAGTCGGTAAATAACGGTATATAACGTAACGGTTGGGGGGTTAAAAAGGAAGATTTCCTTTATCTTTTTCTTTATTTGGTATGGGTAGGTGCTTTCCCTTGCAAGTATTGCCAGAACATAAATCCATAGTGTATGTATTGTAATGTTTTTAATCAGCCTAGACAGCGGTTTACCGATTTTTTCTCTTTCTATCATTTCTGAACCTCACTTCTACTAAAATAGCTTAAAGTTAAAATTTATTAATGAACTTACTCCATATTTCTATCTAGAATGGTATTTTGCTTGGCTTAAAGTCTTGTTCCTTCCATGAAAATGCAGCAACGTAGGGTTGGGGGATATTATACTTTTAATGAAACAAACAGACATCCCCAATAACCTTTAAGGGCTACGTTACGCCGATGCAAGATATTCCATTGATTCCTAAACGCTTTTTGAGAAACCCTGCAGGAAGCAAAGGAATATATTAGGGATGAAAATGAGAAAGCATAAGGAGGGATGAGAAGATGGGTAACAAAAAAACGAGGTTTGCATATATATACATGGGTAGGAAAAAAGGATACGTCAAGGTAAGGCTATTTAACTCAAAGGCTGAAGAAGATCCAGATAGAATAATTCCTTTGAGAAGGTTCAAGAGACCCAAGCACGGATATAGAGTTATAAGAAAGGAAGAGTTGCTTGAAATCGTAAGGGAAAAACTAGAAAGAATTTAAAGTTTTAAGCTTCAGTAATAATTCATGCTTGAAGTATAAAAAAGGGTGCCAATGTTGGCGAAAGAAGTATATGTGATAAAACAATTAGAAATACCAAGCGATGTAGATGTAAGTATACAAGGAAAGAAGGTAAGGGTTAAAGGTAAAAATGGTGAATTGGAGAAGGATTTTTCTGATGCAAAGGATATCACCATAAAGTTAGAGCAAAATAAGGTTATTGTAGAAACCTTCTTTGCAAATTCAAAAAAGAAAGCAATGGCAGGAACGATAATAGCGCACATTAGAAACATGATAATAGGTGTTACAAAAGGATATAGATATAAGCTTAAGATAATATACAGCCATTATCCTATAAGTGTAAAGGTAGATAAAGACAAGCTCATCATATCGAATTTCATAGGAGAAAGATCAAATCGCGTAGCAAAGATCCTGCCCGGCGTGAGCTTAAAAGTCCAAGGTAATGACATCATTGTAGAGGGGATAGATATAGAAAAAGTTGGTCAAACAGCCGCTAACATAGAGTCTGCCACGAAAATAACTGAATTTGACAGGAGGAAATTTATGGATGGTATCTATATCTATAAAAGAGAGGTGATAACCTGATGCAAACACAAGTTGGAAAAAAAGCTGAGAAAAACGTAAGCAGGAAGAGACTACAAAAGATAATAATGAAGAAACATAATGTTTCTTTTGCCCGATACCTATCTTGGAGGTTTAAGAGGTTAGAAACTACTTGGAGAAAGCCAAAAGGGAACGACTCTAAGATGAGGTTGCAAAGGAAAGGCTACCCACCAATAGTAAAAGTTGGGTATAAGAATGATAAAAGGATAAGGGGGTTGCACCCATCCGGTCTAATACCGGTCGTAGTTTCAAATCCAAAAGATATGGAAGGGTTAGCACCTGAGGTACACATCATTTATATATCTTCTAATGTAGGGTTAAGGAAAAGGGTAGAGCTGGAAGGTATGGCAAGAAAGATGGGATTTAGGGTAGCTAATGGTGGTGAGTATGGACTATAAGCTTCAGAAGAGGTTAGCGGCACAGGTTTTAAATGTAGGAGAAAGCAGAATATGGATAAACCCAGACCCGGAGGAGGAAGAAGAGATAAGCCAGGCTATAACAAGGGATGATATTAGAGTACTAATAGCAAGAGGCCTTATAGGCAAACATCCAGCGAAGGGGAACTCACATAGGTGGTTAAAAAGGCATATAAAGAGGAGTAGAGGGCACCGCAGAGGTTATGGAAAAAGAGAGGGCACAAAAAAGTCTAGGATGAAAGAAGAAAAAATATGGGTAAACAAGATTAGAAAGATGAGAAGGTACCTAAAATACCTTAGGGATAAGGAAATGATAGAGAGGAAAGATTATAGGAAACTCTATAGGTTAGCTAAGGGGAACTCATTTGAAAACCTATCAGATCTGAAAAGATACATGGAAGACAGAAAATTGATTAAGAAGGGTGTTAGGTAATGAAAAAAGGTGGAGTAAGGTACAAAGTTCCGCTAAGAAGAAGAAGGGAAGGAAAAACTAACTATAGCCTAAGATATAAGCTTGTGATCTCTGGTAAGCCTAGATTTGTTGTGAGAAAAACCAACAAATACATTTCAATTCAGGTGATAAAGTTCGATATAGATGGAGATAAAGTAATAGCTGCAGCTCATAGCAAAGAGCTTTCAAAGGTCTTTGGTTGGAAAGGTTATTGGAAGAATTCGTGCGCTGCATACCTAACCGGGTATCTAGCTGCTTTAAGGGCAAAACAAAAAGGGATAAAGGAAGCTATACTAGACATTGGCTTACAACAACCAATAAGAGGTAGTAGGGTATTTGCATCGCTAAAGGGTGCAATAGATGCTGGACTGAAAATACCGCACGGCGAAGATATACTACCTCCAGAAGAAAGAGTTAATTGCAAAACCATATCAGAATGGGCTTCTGAACTAAAAGAGAAAGACCCAGAATACTACAAAAGACAGTTCTCCGCTCAGCTTCAGAGGTTACCCCCAGAGGAGTTGGCAAAACATTTTTTAGAAGTATTAGATAGGATTAAAAAGCAGCCTGTAGATGTGCCAAAGGAAAATGTAGAGCTTGGTGAAAAGCAATGAGTAATACTCAAACCCTAGACATGTGGATCCCTAAGACTCAAGTAGGGAAGATGGTAAAAGAAGGAAGGATAACAAGTATAGATGAAATATTCAGAAGGAACTTACCTATATTAGAACCTGAAATAATAGATGTTTTATTACCAAACTTAAAGATGGAAATAATAGATGTTACATTAGTTCAAAAAATGACGGATGCTGGAAGGGTTTCTAAATATAGGGCAACTGTTGCAGTAGGTAATGAAGATGGTTACGTGGGCGTTGGGAAGAGTAAAGCAAGGCAATTTAGGGATTCCATTAGCAAGGCCACAAGGAATGCAAAACTAAATATAACGCCAGTTAGAAGGGGTTGCGGAAGCTGGGAATGCACCTGCGGAGAACCTCATAGCGTACCTTTCGTAGTCTCAGGCAAAAGTGGAAGCGTTACTGTCATCCTAAAGCCAGCTCCTAAAGGCACTGGACTAGTTGCGGGGGATGTGGCAAAGAAAATCTTGCGGCTGGCTGGTATTAAAGACGTCTGGGTTAATTCCTTTGGCGAAACAAGAACCTCCTATAACTTTGCAAGGGCCACCTACATGGCTTTAAGAAATACATATAAGATTGTCACGCCTATGGACTGGGTAAGGTGAGCCCTATGGTATATATAATAATAAGGATAAGAAGCTCCAGCAATCGGAATCCAAAGGTTAACAAGGTCTTGGATATTTTAAGGCTTAGGAGAAAGCACACAGCTACGCTATATCCTGAGGGCCTTAATGGCATTAAAGGCTTGCTGATACAGGGTCAATCAGCAATAACTTGGGGTGAAGCTAATAAAAAGACGCTTGTTGAACTCGTAAAAAGAAGAGGTAAGGTTTATGGTGATAGGCCAATAACTGATGAATTCGTTAAGAAAGAGTTAGGACTAAACAGCATAGAAGAACTCGCAGACAAGATATTGAAAGAAGAGATATATTATCATAAGCTTAAGGAAAAAGGGATTAAACCTTATTTCAGGCTCCATCCACCTAGTGGAGGCTTTAATCTTTCTATAAAAAAGGTATATCCACAAGGGGAGCTAGGCTATAGAGGAGAATCCATAAATGAATTAGTACTAAGGATGATATAGGATAAACTTTTTTACGTAAAGTTAGACAGTGGTTAAGGGATGATAGGGATGGCATTAACATCAAGATCTAGAAAGAAATCAAGAAAGCTGAGAGGAAGAACCAGGTCAATGGGATGGGGGAGAATAGGTCAGCATAGGAAGTCCGGTAGCAAAGGAGGCACTGGAGGTTCAGGTATGAATAAACATAGGAGAAGTTGGGCCTTAAAATACTATCCGGATTGGTATGGAAAGAAGGGATTCGCATCGCTCAGGAATAAAAAATCTTATGAAAAGAAAATAGTAACGCTTGAAGAACTTTCTAATATCATATATCACATGAACAAGGATGACAACGTAAAGAGAGAAGACGGCAAAATACTTATTAACCTAAAGGAAATGGGCTATGAAAAACTCATTGGCAAAGGAAAAGTCTATGAAAAACTTAAGATCTTTGTTAAGAAGGCCTCAAGAAAAGCCATTGAAAAAGTGAAAGAAAGTGGAGGAGAGATAATAGCAGAGGAGATCACAGAGGAAGGCTCTTGACGAATAGAAAAGAAATCCTACATCCAATAATCTCTGATTACATTGATAAGAGATTATTTATTGTAGTCTACGGTCCTCCGAGAACAGGCAAGACCCATTTAGCGTTCAGCATAGCAAGGTATCTTTTATCAAACAATATCAAGGTTGGGATAATAGCCACAGAAGCTTCTACATTTACGTTTGCAAGAAACATAGAACATAACATAGAAGTGTATTTGTGCATAACTAAGGAACAGCTTGTAAAAAAAGTTATAGATTTCATTATTGAAAACAGGTATATAGTTCTGGATTCGATAAACTGGCTTTTTAGGTCATTTGATGATGAAACTTCTCAAAAAGAGCTCTCTTTCATATCATCACTAATGGGAACCTATGGAGGATTTGCCACAGGTCAAGTATCTGAAATTGAAGATACATACAAAATGTCTATGGACTCATGGATTCTACCATGGGCGAATGTTATAGGAGCAGCAAAAAAATTGAACAATAACTTGGTTGAGCTTAAAATAGAGAGACCTAAAGAAGTAATAATGAAATACAAGATCACAAGGGATGGTGTGGATTGGATCTAATACTATTTGCATATGAAATCTTAAGCGTCTTTTTATATATATTACCTGCAATGGTAGCAAACGGAACCCCTGTAGTAATACACGGATTGCCCCCTATAGACATGGGGAAAAAGCTTAACGATGGAAGAAGAGTCTTTGGTGATGGGAAGACTTGGGGTGGATTTATAGCAGGGATAGCTGGTGGATTAGTCATAGGTGGAATAGAAAGCCTGTTTATAGGAAGGAACTTTCTGCTACCATCTTTTATATCCTCAATAGGTGCACTTGTAGGTGATCTTCTAGCCTCATTCATAAAGAGAAGGGTGGGACTAAAGAGGGGAGAATCCGCACCAATACTCGACCAGCTCGATTTCTACGTAGGATCTTTGGTGTTCCTTTATATCTTTTCAGGCGTTAGATTAAACATATACGCGATAATCTTATTTGCTCTATTAATTTATGGTCTTCACAGGGCGACCAACTATATTGCATATAAACTAAAACTAAAGAATGTCCCTTGGTGAACTTTACCTTAACTATAGCCTTAATAATTCTGATAAAGTTTATTAGGTATTATCTTATACAAAATAATTGGTGATTTTGTTGCCTGAAAAAGCTGGAGAGAAGGTAACAATTAGCGTAATTAAGGCAGATATAGGTAGTTTGGCTGGCCATCACAAAGTGCATCCTGATACGATGCTTGCCGCAACAAAGGTGTTGGCAGACGCTAAAAAGAATGGTCTCTTAATAGACTATTATGTTACTGCTGTTGGAGATGACCTACAGCTTATAATGACGCATAAGAAAGGAGTTAACAATAAGGATATACACGGTTTGGCATGGAACGCTTTTGAGGAAGCCTCAAAGGTCTCAAAGAATTTAGGGCTTTACGCTGCGGGCCAAGACCTATTAAGCGACTCCTTTAGCGGGAACATAAGAGGGCTTGGGCCTGGCGTTGCTGAAATGGAAATAACAGAGAGACCTTCAGAACCAATAGTCGTATTTATGGCTGACAAAACGGAACCAGGAGCCTTTAACATGCCCCTCTATAAAATATTTGCTGACCCATTCAATACCGCTGGACTTGTAATAGATCCTAGGATGCATGATGGCTTCGTCTTCACAGTACTAGACATCTATGAGGGAAAAGTAATTGACCTCTATGCTCCTAAAGATATTTATGACATCCTAGCACTCATAGGGACACCTTCTAGGTATGTCGTAAAGTACGTGCATAGAATAGATGGAGAAATAGCTTCTACAGTAAGTTCTGAGAGGCTTAACCTTATTGCTGGCAAATACATAGGAAAAGATGACCCAGTAATGATTGTAAGGGCACAGAGTGGCTATCCTGCACTTGGCGAAATATTGGAGGCATTTAGCTTCCCGCACCTGGTCGAAGGATGGATGAGAGGTAGCCATACTGGTCCATTAATGCCCGTTGGTATTAAAGATGCAAAAATGACTAGATTTGATGGACCACCAAGGGTTGCAGCCCTTGGATTCAATATCAAGAACGGAAACCTAGTAGGACCATCCGACCTATTTGACGATGTTGCGTTTGATGAAACTAGGAGAACAGCACAAATCATAGCAGAATATATGAGAAGGCATGGGCCCTTTATGCCTCATAGGCTTGGACCAGAAGATATGGAATATACAACGCTGCCTGATGTACTCAAAAAGCTGGAAAATAGGTTTAAGCCTTTTGAAATGGGCTATAAGCCAATAATAAGGCATGACCTAGAGGAAATGTAACGTACCATAATATATAACCCCTACCCTTTTCCTTTTATATGGTGATGTAAGTGAAACGTATTTTGGCAGTAAACTATAAAGCATATGAAACTGCCTTTAATGAAGTTGGGGCTGAATTAGCTAAAGCCTCCTATAGGCTCTCTTCAAAGCACAATAACGTAAGAATAATATTGGCCGTACCATCAATTGTGCTGGAGAAAGTATCCAATATGTATGACGATGTATTCTTGCAACATATAGATTCATTGGGATTCGGGGCACACACAGGATTCCTGCCAGTAGAGTCACTCAAACACTCTGTTGCAAGGGGATCACTAATTAATCACAGCGAACACAAACTAGCATATAGGGATATAGAGGGTAGCATTAATGTACTGAAGTCTATCGGTAAGGAATCAATAGCATGTGCAGACACGCCTGGAGAAGCGCTAGGCCTAGCGTATCTGAAACCAGACATGATAGCAATCGAACCGCCAGAACTCATAGGCACAGGCATTCCAGTTTCAAAGGCAAAACCTGAAGTAATTACAGAATCAATAAAGGCCGTAAAGTCCGTTGGAGATGTAGCAGTGCTAGCTGGGGCAGGAATTACAGTAGCAGAGGATGCAACAAGGGCTATTGAATTGGGAGCAAAAGGAGTACTAGTAGCTAGTGCAATAATGAAGTCTAAAGATCCTATAAAAGTTTTAAACAGCTTTGTAGAATCTATGGATACTTTTTAAATCATATATCTCTTTTTTCTTAAAAGGCTTTCTGCATCGTCCAGGTTTTTTCTACATTCATTTAACATCTCAAGCAACTTTTCTATATTTATCTTTACAAGCTTCCTCGGCCTTCCCCTTCCTTCTGCCTTCAATTTACTCGTCTCTAAAACGCCAATCCCTGCTAAATCGTTGACAACCCTTAGCACGAGCGGATAACTAACGTTTAGCTCCTTGGTAAGATCCCTAACGCTTAGTTCTTTTTTATCCATAAGATATCCAAGGATTTGAACTGCAAGCTCGTAGTCAGGTACTGATATGCATTGTATTAGGGATTTTATTGATTTATTTTCATCATTAAATTCCATTTTCTACGCCTAGATATATTCTTTTTTCTGATATTTAAAAATTTTTCCTTTTTTTAAAAAATAAAATAATAGTTATTATGGCTTTATAAAGCATATTATCGATAAATAGATCAGAAGAATTGTTTATATTTCTTTATGGCATAATCACCAATAAAGTCCAAAATTACTTCTCTTGCACCTCCAGCTATATCTAAAGACCTTGCATCCCTTGTCAACCTTTCTATTGTAGTACCATAGGTAAGACCCTTGCCACCTAAGAGTTGCACTCCTACCCAAGTCGCCCTTTGTGCTAGCTCACCTGCAACTATTTTAGAAATGGCAGCATCAATTGGATCTATGTGGCCATTCTCTCTTATTTTTTCTATCGTAGTATTTACAAAGGAATTGAGCAGTTCCATTTTTGCCTCTATCTCAGCAATCATCCACTTCACTGATTGAAATTCACCTAATTCTTTGCCAAAGATTTTCTTATTAAAAGCATGGGACTCAAGTTCCATAAGAACTCCTTCAGATATCCCCAGCGCTATTAGACCATAACCAAACCTCTCATAATTTATTAGCTCCAGGGCTTCTCTTATACCCTTCCCAGGTGTGCCTATCCTCATGGCTCTTACGTCCTTTAAATATACATGCGATATTCCAGAGCCCCTGAAACTTATCAAATCCATAGGTTCTACCTTTATACCCGGTTGCCTATCGGCGACGTATAGCGTAGGACCTTTAGGCCCTTTAGCCAGGATTATGAACTTATCTCCATATTGTGCATTACTTCCAAAGACTTTCTCTCCATTTATTATGGCACTTCCATCTTCTCTCTCATCGGCTTCTGTTTTTAGATTCGACTTTATATCAGTTCCCCCACCAGGCTCCGTCACATTCAATGAAAAAAGAAAGTTTCCCTCACCATAAAGTTCCTTCCTTCCAATTGATACTATGTTTCCTATAGATATTATATGGCCAACCGCTGGGCTGGATCTAGAGGATAATCTAATTGCCTGGTAGACTGCCTCTATCCCATATTTATTCAAACCGAACAGCTTTAGCTCTTTCATCTTTTCAAGAAAGGATTTTGGAACTTCATTATCTCTGTCAATCTGTGAAGCTATCTTTGGTAACTCGTTCAAAAGGAAATCATATATATTTTCTGGTAGGCTCATCATCTTCACCTATTTAGGGTGTACCAGAATAATTATTAAGCTTTAATGGCGCTTTTTTAATGCCACCTTTATATAATCATATGTGTTACCTAAAAGTCAGAGAGGTCTTTTTGTAGCAAAGGCATAAGCTTACTTGACTTATTCTACTTATAATAATAGTGAAATACTCAGCCTTTATGAGAGAAACTTCCTCGTTTCCTTCTGTTCCACCTTAATATTAAGGCTTTGCTTAAACTTAAGGGTTTTTGTTAATTTCTGACTTTCACTTTGAGAGTTATGCTAACCGTAGCATTCAAAACCAAGGTTACCTAAAACCCTTGTGTAATGGTCATTTGGATTCCTCATCTTTATGAGAACATTTCATGGAAACCTCAAGATTTTTTGGGTCCTGAAATTGTTTAAACTTAACTACTCCTTACGTACTCCATGCATTAGTGTAGAATCCGAATGCAATAATATATTTAAGTTAAATGGATTATCTGCTTATTTGAGTATTTAATTTGACAGCGCTAGGGAATTTTAAATGCTTGGGAAAAGCCAATAAGAAGAAAAATGATAAACCCCTCTTCTCCTGTGCCAATAAGAGTAAGGTTACCATTAATGGCTTAAGGCCAAGCTTAATTTTCAGTAAGGCAGGTCAAGCAATACCCATTAGCGTAGTCCTTAATGAACTGCTAACAAAGATGGGGGTGGAGGAGGGGAAAGGCCTTTGCATAATTACCAAAGTTGCCAAAATAATGAAAATACCATATAGAGGTAACCACAATAAGGGTAACGTCCTATGGATCTAATGGAAAATAGCATAGATGAAAGTCTTGTATCCTTAGCATCAAATGCTATCCATGATAGGGATCAGTAAGTCCTTAGATGATATTTAAACTTACCATAAATCACCATAAGCTACTCTCTAGAGACAAAGGATACTATAGTCAACATTAAAAATAAAAGTTAAAAGATTTTTAATAGCAAAATCTTTTAATTCCCTCTTAAAATTGATTTAAGTTTTTAAGGGTTTGATAACAACTGATCTTGAGGTGATCGGATATGCCAATGAGGCCAGGAAGGTGCTATTCACACATAACAAGCCAGCCCTATACAAGGAAAGAATACATCCATGGCGTTCCTCAACCAAAAATAACGAAATTTGAAACAGGAAACAAAGAGATGATGGAGAAATATGAGGTAAAGCTGGATCTGATCTCATTAGAAATAGGTCAAATAAGGTCGAATGCTCTAGAATCGGCAAGGATAATGACAGGCAAATTCCTAAACCTAGAGGTTGGAGAGGGAAACTTCTACATGAGAATCCCAAAGTATCCACACCAAGTAATAAGAGAAAATAAGATGATGGCATTTGCAGGGGCTGATAGGCTGCAGGATGGTATGAGGCTTTCATTTGGAAAACCAATAGGAGTAGCAACCATAGTAAAAGCTGGAGATAAACTAATAGAGGTATGGGGCAGGAAGGCCGATATAGAAAAATTGAAGGAAGCCTTAAGAAGGGGTGCTGCCAAGTTCCCAGTAAAAACCAGAATTATAGTTTCTGAGCGCAGATACTGATAGGAGATAAGGTAATGCCAGCGCTTGATTGCGGTATCCCCTACACATTAGTTTTTCCAAACGTTAACATCAAAGGTAAAAAGGCTTTAATTGAGCTACCAGACGGCATGAAGCAATTCTCAATAAATATACACAAATGTTTTATAGAAAATCTCGGCGTCAACCCGATTATTAGCATGGAAAGTACCTACGGTGCTTGCGACCTGCAATACAACCAGATCTTCTCTATCCTAAAGCCGGACATAATCATCCATATAGGACATACTCCATATCCCAAGTATTTATCTCCATCAGCAGAGCCCAGAGAACCAAAGATAATATATGTCAAGGCTTTAAGTAAACTAAGGCCTAGCGACGAGCTTATTGAAGAAGCTTCTATGACTCTCAAAGGTTATAATATAAGAAAATTATCGATAGCATTAACAGCACAACATACTCACCTATATGATTTTCTAGTTAACGAAATGAATAAAAGAGGCTTTGAGGTTATAAGGTCTAAAGGGTTAAGTCCCTATTATGAGCCGGGACAGATATTAGGGTGCGACTTTTTACCAGTACTATCAAAGGAGGCAGATGGATACCTCTTTATTGGTGGCGGGCAATTCCATCCTTTAGGGCTATACCTAGCAACACTAAAGCCTATTATACAGATTGACCCTTACGAAAATAGATCCAAAGACTTTACTCCATTAGGAGAGAAATATCTCAAGAAAAGGTATTATAGGATGTCTCAAGCAATGGATGCAAGGCACTGGGGAATAATAATTGGTTTAAAGACGGGCCAATTTAGACCAAACCTAGAAAGATCTATTATAAAGATGCTGAAAGGTAGGGAATATATAGTACTTTCTTCAGAGAACCTTAATGAGTATGCGTTGAGATCCATAGATAATGAATGGTTTGAAGCTTTTGTAGTCACTAGCTGCCCAAGGATTGCTATTGATGATATGGACAGTTTTGAAAAGCCTGTATTAACCCCTGGTGAAGCCTATATGGTACTGAGTGGGAACATAAAAAGATACCGCTTTCCGTGGTAAGATGATGACCAAAGATGTAGGACTAAAAATATTGCTTGAAAAAGAAATACCCAAGATTAAAAATCCTATAAAGTCTCTAGAGCAATACACGACACCTTCTGAACTAGTTTTAGAGATGGTAGAGCATTCTTACCTCTCAGGTATTCTAAACGATTCCACGACTATGGATCTAGGTGCCGGTACGTGCAGGATTGCAATAGCCTCACTAATCATGGGTGCCACAAAATCAATAGCTATAGATATCGATAATAGGTTTTCATCAGAATGCCTTAGAAGTGCATTAAAGCTCGGCCTAAAGGATAGGTTACTCTTCCTTAATGCACATATAAAAAATGGAGCGGGATTGGTCAGAGAAAGAAGTATTGATATTGTATTTATGAACCCTCCCTTTGGCGTTTGGAACAGGGGGGCAGATAGAGAGTTTCTAGAATTTTCTTTTTCTAGATTACCAAGGAGAATTTATTCCATACTAAAAACTGGAAATATAAGCTACCACACAAAACTATCTTCTAAGTGGGGATACAAATTGAAGCTAATAGCCACGAGAGAGTTCCCTATACCAGCGTCGATGCCGCATCATAGGAGTAGGATGAAAAAGGTGAAAGTAGATGTCGTATTATTTGAAAGATGAAATAGTTGTGCCTGGACAGGTCATGGCTCAAGAAGAGGAGTTTATTGAAGGGAAAGGTGCATATATTGACGATAATGGTTTCATAAGGTCTACTCTACTAGGCAAGGTATCGGCAGACCTAGATAACAAAATAATTAGTGTAAAACCTAAAAATGAGATAAAGCTGCCAAAGAAAGGAAACGTAGTTGTGGGAATGGTTTCCTCTATAAGGGAAACCATAGCATTTGTAAATATATATGGTTTGGTATCACTCCTCCCTAGGCTCAGGGTCGAGGTTGAATTCTTAAGCCCTCTATCCGGAGCTATATTAAATGGCCAAGGCATTATAGATAAGGTGAACGAGCTTGGTGATATTATAAAACCGGGGGACATAATACTAGCAAAGGTATTGAACTCTACGTGTCCCTACAATCTTTCATTAAAGGGTCCACATCTTGGCGTCATCTATTCTTCGTGTTCAAAGTGTGGAGAAATTATGCAAGTTATTGATAGCAACAAAATGAGATGCCCTAGGTGTGGAAATATAGAAAAAAGGAAGATCTCAAGCATTGCATCAAGGAAAATAGTACTAGAGCTTAAAAAGACTTTGATAATATCATAGGGGGCCTATATGAGGAAGGTAATAAGGATAAATCTAAAGGATAACTACAATGTAGAGGAGCTTGTGGAAAACATTAATAAGGTTATATCTTCGGAAGAGGCAATGATCAGGGTAGAAGGGAGTTCCTTGACAATATCTTTTATTAACCCGAACAGGAAAGTAAACAACATAAGGGCTAAGATAAAGGAGTTCCTTAAATCATATAAACCCCCACGCAAGAGAACTACATACAATGAATTTAAGCTAAGCAACCTGTTAGAACATAACAAATGGAATAACTACGAGGTTCTTACGTTCATATTAACCAAAAAGGGTTATGAGGCGTATATAGACAACGAAAAAATTGTGACCAATGCCAGCAAGGAAATTCTAGAGAAAACGATAAACGATATTAATGACGCAATAAAATTGCTTAAAGATGTTGAGCTAAGCAGTGCAGCAAGAAAATCATTATTGTGTGTCTTAACCTTAAAAAAGACCGATGTTTTACACCTTATAGGTGTTGCCACGTCACTAAACGTTTTAGTGAAAAATAAAAGGAACAAACTCTACACTACACATAGCTGGAAAGAGACATGTGAGATGTTGAATAAGGTGGTTTAGATGGGCGAAGATATAAAAATAATGAAAACCGAACAAGGAACCTATAAAATAGAAGTTTTGGGTGAAGATCACACCCTAGGGAACCTCCTAGCTAGTACTCTTTTAGGCCTTGATGGAGTTAATATAGCATATTACGAAGTCCCTCATCCACTAGAAAACAAGGTCTTCCTTTATATAGACCTAGAAGAAGGAATTGACCCTATTAAAAAACTTAAAGAAGCCCTAGAAAAAATAAAGCTGATGAATTCTAAATTCAGGCAAATCTATTTATCTGAGCTCAAAGAGATGGGCATAGATGTTGAGCAATGAAAAAAGAATCGAGGATCCTAGTAAATAGATGTTCTCAAGGTATTTGCTTTGGTATGATACTTAGGTTACACTCAGTTGATGGAGTTATTATATCAGAAAATGGATGTCAAGGTTTTTGTAACAAGCTTGTCAAAAGCGGATATTATTATGAGATAGGGTATGCTTGTGGTGATTGTGGATGTAACTTACCTTCTTTAAAAGATGAATGTATACAGTACACTAGCTTTATTTATAAAGTGTTGCAAGAAGTCGCTGACATAAGAAATATGAAATGTGGATAGGATAAAAATCTTTAAGGGTAAATATAATACAATTAATAATTGCGCGGGGGTGCCCGAGCCTGGCCAAAGGGGACGGGCCTAAGACCCGTTGGCGTAGGCCTGCGTGGGTTCAAACCCCACCCCCCGCATTTTTATGGATAAATGATTTTTCCTGAGTCCTCCGTAGTTTCATACCCAGGTAGTGTTTTCCTTAATTCTTCGCCAAATTCTCTCTTAGATAATGTTTCGATAAACCTTTTTATTATTGGGTTTTCCGCCCTATTCCTCTTTATAACGAAATCGAAGAACTCTTTGCCTATAGGTATAAAATCAAGGTCAAACAGCCTTGCCATAGCCTCTAAAGAAACCCCGGCGTCAGCCCTTCCCTGAGAAACTGCGGCAGCTACCGCTGATTCGGTCTTAACCTCATGAGTATAACCATTTATTACTTTTTCGGGTTCTTTATTTGCAAGATACTTTTTTAGTAAGATGTCAAGTGTTGTTCTAATCCCAGATCCCTTGTTTCTATTTATAATTACCACATCTTCCCTCAAAAAATCTTCTATGCCATTTATATTTTTCGGATTCCCTTTTTCTACAAGTATCCCAATGCTCCTCGAATATCCCCTAACAATATATACCTTGTCCTCTATTCCCATTATTTTTGGCATGTGTATATTATATTGTCCAGTGCCCTCATCGAGCAAGTGGGTACCAGCTATATCAGCGTCCCCCCTCTTTATTGAGAGCCAACCACCAGTAGAGCCTACACTAACTATCCTAGCATTCTTTATCGACGCGACCCTTAGAACTACTTCTATGCCGGGGCAATCACTTCCAATTATTGTTAAATCAGGGGGTTTTATGGATGAAGAAAACAAATGCACATCAACTTGCTCATCTTCATCAAAATACTCCCTCTTCTCCTCAGCAACTATGTAGCCGTCGGAAATGCTTATGCCGGCTATGGAACCAGAGCCAGAAAGCATTGGATAGGCGCTATAGCCTCTTTCTCCCTTTACAAGCTGAACCGGAATTAGCTCTGTAAAACCTCTACCGGCAGGAAATCTAAAAGGTATAGTAGCTTTAACCCTGGGTTTTTCGTTTATTTCCTTTCCCATCAGTTTTGCTACAACTGGGACTACTATATTATAGAGGTTCATCATAGCCGATAGTGGGAAGCCTGGAAGGCCAAAAAGTATCTTGCGCCCTTTTACAGCTATTACCGTTGGCTTCCCCGGCCTTGATTTTAATCCGTGTACTATTATCTTTGCCCCTATATCATCAAACACCTTATATATGACGTCGCCGTAACCCGCTGATGTACTCCCAGTTGTTATCACAATGTCTTTTTTGCTTAATTCTCCACCTATAGAATCTTTCATCTCCTCATAATTATCAGGTAATATACCTTTAAACTCAACTTCAGCACCTAACTCTTTTAACATTGACGTTATAACATAACCATTAGAATCATAAATTCTCCCATGTTCTAGCCTTTCACCTGGACTTACAAGCTCAATTCCTGTAGAAAATACAGATACGCTCGGTGGCCTATAGACCTTTACTTTATCGAATCCAAGACCTGATATAACTGCTAATTCCCTTGGGGTTATAAGAGTGCCCTCTCTTAATATAACATCACCGACAGCTATATCACTTCCACTCATAGAGATATTTTCTCCAGGACTCGTTGCCCTATATACTTTTATTATGTTTCCCCTTTTACTTATGTACTCCTCCATAATCACAGAGTCTGCCCCCCTTGGTATCATAGCTCCCGTGGAAATCTTGACTGCCTTTCCTTTTGTTACCTCAACGCTTGGTCTTTCGCCTATCTTTACTTCACCGACCACTTCCAATTCCTTTGGTTCTATTTCGTTTGCCCCAGCTATATCAATAGACCTGACGGCATACCCATCGACGATTGACCTGTCAAACGGAGGATAATCTACCCTAGCCATAATATTTTCTGCAAGAACCTTGTTTACGGCAGAAAATATCCCAACCTCTTCCACCCCTAGTGGTTTGAGGGTTCCAACTTCCTTTTCTAACAAATTAAGGGCCTCCTGAACGGATACTAACTTGTGGAACACGAGCGCCATTCATATCCCCTCAGCATTAATTAATTCAGCTACTCCCCCTAGAGAATATTGCCTTGGAACTATAATGTTTTTGTTTTTACAAATTTCCTTTGCTGCATTCAGTGATGATGGCCCTATGGCCACAACCCTTACGTCTTTAAGGTAGCTTGAAAAATGCTTGCAAAAGTTTCTCGATATGATAGGGGATGAGAGGATTACATATCTAACATCGTTTCCCTCTAACAGTTTCTTGATTTTTGTTATGCTCTGCTCCTTTACCTCCTCCCTATACAACCAAGTCTCTACATATGTAATGCCGCTTTCTCTCAATTGATAATTTATATCCTTGAGGCCTTGTAAGGATCTCGCCAACAGCACACATTGACATTTCTGCTTTATGAGTTCAAGGGCTAAGTCAAGTCCCTGATACTTCCTTGGTATAATGTCAGGTGTTTTATCAAAATGTTTCTCAAAAGATTCCCACGTTCTGCTACCTACGACAGCAACCCTCTTCCCTCTTACCTCCATTTTTATATACTCTATTATCCCATGCCTAATCGCATCTTCTGCCAATATCCTTGGTCCCCTTGGACTTGTAAATGCGATACAATCACAAGTTTCTAAATGAGCCAAAAAATCCTTCGAACAACCGTTTATAGGCTCAATAGAAATTATAGGTATCCATATAATGCTAAGGTACCTTTCAATGTGTTTTGGGTATTCTGGGCCCATATATAGAACTAAGCCTTTTTCCAAAGATATTCCCTCATTCTAACAGTTTTCCCTATTATTATTACAGCTGGGTTTTTTATTTCTTCTTTATTAACCCTCTTCAAAACATTATCAATACTTCCAACAATAGTCTTCTGCGTTGGAAGTGTTGCATCTGTTATTATGGCACAGGGTTCGTCACCCCCTCTAATGTCAGATACCCTTTTTAGAATTTCCTTGATATTTGATATCCCCATTAATATAACAAGTGTGTCTGAAGCTGAGGATATTTCCTCAATTCTTACCCTTGGTTTTTTCTTTTCTTTGGCTTCCCTACCAGTTACGATAGAGACGCTAGATGAAAGCCTCCTATTTGTTAATGGTATTCCACTATAGGATGATGCCGCTATGAATGAGGGAATTCCAGGAACTACCTCACAAGGGATATTATGGGATATTGCAAATTCGCACTCTTCTTCCCCTCTTCCAAAAAAATATGGATCGCCGCCTTTTAGCCTAACAACAACCTTCCCTTTTCTGCATTCCTCTAGGATTTTTTCATTTATCTCTTCTTGCTCCATGAAATGCCTACCAGGGGCCTTTCCAGCATAGATTAGCTCGCTTTCTTTTTTGGCATAACCAAGGAGCTCTTCCGGAACAAGTCTATCATATATCACAACGTCAGCCTTCTTTAGTACTTCCACGCCCTTAACTGTTATGAGCTTAGGATCACCTGGACCCGCACCAACCAAGTATAGCTTTCCTATCATATCACCTCAGCACCTTTTCGGATATGCTATACAATAGCTCTCCTGCCCTCCTGCCTATTTTGACAAATTCCCCCTTTTCGCCCTTAAACCTGAATATATGCATTTCCCTTCCATCGCTAGATGCAATACCTGCTATTAATAGCAATTTTTCTCCTTGGACTTGTGCAATAGCACCAATAGGAGAATGGCACCCAGCCTTTGCCTCCATTAGAAATTCCCTCTCGGCAAAAGAGGTGTAATACGTATTCCTATCAGAAAACGTATGAAGCTGCTTAATCTTCGGATCATCTTTTATCCCTACTATTGCAATGACACCTTGGTTCGGTTCTGGTGGAAACTTATCTAATGGGAGAATAAGCCTCCTAGGGTTTAGCCCAAGCCTCCTAATTCCTGCTTCTGCTACTATTATATAGTCGTATTCCTTGTTGTTTAGCTTCTCTATTCTCGTATCTAAGTTGCCCCTTAGTGGCTTTATCTTAACTCCATCATTATAATGTAAGATGAATGAAGACCTCCTCACACTAGAAGTTCCCACCACGGAACCCCTTGGTATTTCTGCTATGTCTTTTATCTCATCCCTTGAAAACACTATAGAATCATTTGGCACTTCTCTGGGGAGTACCATAACAATATCAAGCCTTGGATCCATCTCCCTAGGGAGATCCTTCATGCTGTGTACAGCAACATCAGCCTCTCCGTTAAGTACTGCCATGTTTACTTCTTTTTCGAATAACCCTTTTCTGCCTATTTCATAGAGCGGTTTATCTTGAATTAAATCACCACCCGTTTTTATTATCTTTACCTCCATCTCGAATTGCCCTATGAAGCCCTCAAGGTAGTCTTTAAATGCCTCTGTTTGTTTTAGGCTCAGCTTACTACCCCTTGTTGCTACCCTAATTTTCATTAAATTCACCAATAATTCTTTCTAGAAAATTACAACTCAGCTAAGCTTTCCTTTATTTTTTCAATAGTATATTCTATAACGTCATCATAATGAGCAGAGCTAGTAAACATGGTCTCAAATTGGCTTGGAGGTATAAATACTCCTTTTGCTAATAGCGACTCGTGTAACTCTGAATACTTCCGTTTGTCGGCTTTTCTTGCATCATCAGCGTTTCTTACATCGTTTATGGTGAAAAATATTTGCATCATACTTTCAACCCTGTTTATTATAAATCTCTTCCTACCGATATCTGCTAGGCTCTCCTCTATTGATTTGGCAGCCTTTGCTGCCTTTGCTATAGAATTCTCTTTTTCCATCTCCTCCAATGTAGCCAGCCCTGCAACCATCGATATTGGATGTGCGTTGAACGTACCTGCATTAAACACATTACCTGTTGGCGTTAGGGTCTCCATTATTTCTTTGCTAGAAACAACCGCACCTATGGGGAATCCTCCCCCGATTATCTTACCTAAGGTAATTATGTCTGCTTCTATGCCATAATAACCTTGAGCTCCTTGCATAGAAATTCTGAAGCCTGTTATAACTTCGTCAAAGATAAGGAGCGATTTGTATTTATTGGAAAGCTTCCTAAGCCCCCTTAAGAATTCCATCTCCGGTTTTATTACGCCCATGTTGCCTATTACAGGCTCTACTATAACACCAGCTATCTCGTTACCCACCTTCCTGAAAATTTCTTCAACGCTTGCTATATCATTATATTTTGCTATCAATGTTAGCTTGGCCAACTCTTCGGGAACCCCGTTACTATTCGGTGTGCCATATTCAGTAGCGGCACTACCAGCGCGTACCAGGACAGAGTCATGAGAGCCATGATAGCAACCATCAAACTTTAAGAGAAGCTTTCTCCCAGTATAACCCCTTGCGAGCCTTACAGCAGTCATTGTAGCTTCAGTACCAGAATTTACAAACCTTATCATCCCTCCAGGTTTTATATATCCTATGATCTTTTTTGCTAATATTAGCTCGTTTTCATTTGGGGTGCCATATAGCCATCCGGAATCAAGTTGCTCTTTAATCCTATTCAACACATGAACAGGTCTATGACCTAATATTAATGGACCATAGCCCATGACATAGTCTATCAGTTTTTCACCCTCTTCTGTCACAATATATGGGCCATAAGCGCTTTTTGTAAAGAAAGGGTATGGCTTGACACCAGCCCTTACTGGGCTATTGGTTCCGCCTGGGAAGTAACTTAATGACTCTTTAAACAACTCTTCGCTCCTCATGCATTCCACCCTATGAAATCATTTAATATATCTAGCAACCGTTTCTCCCTAGGTGTTCATTTCAACCACTTTATATAAGCTTATGTTAGTGCCTAGGGAGTTCCACCTCATTCAAAAGGACTTATTAGCCTCTATTATGAGTAGTATTTGAAGCAAATGGCACG
>Ga0256829_1000889_pt1 | contig 26495 bp, 22 predicted proteins | sample 131447metaG_FD_185979 | JGI IMG/M metagenome (GOLD analysis project Ga0256829, IMG submission 185979) | Hydrothermal vent microbial communities from Lau Basin, Pacific Ocean - 131-447 | ecosystem: Environmental > Aquatic > Marine > Hydrothermal vents | place: Pacific Ocean: Lau Basin | collected... | reverse complement strand
GATCCACAGGGATGAAGCGGCTCATGGCGATCTTCTCAGCTCGGCGATGACGGTGGTCAGTATCTCACGGTGCAACGGAAAGTCCGACAGGCTGCTAGGGGCAGGCACTTTTATGGCAATTAGTGTGTTTGATCTGTTTCGGATTGGCATTGGCCCATCCAGCTCACATACCGTTGGGCCCATGCGGGCAGCGCGAGATTTCGTCATGGCGCTGACAGCGCCCAAGGTCAGCCGTGTTGTGGTAAGGCTGCACGGCTCGCTGGCAGCGACTGGTGTCGGTCACGGCACTGATAATGCCGTGGTGATGGGGTTGATGGGCGAGACGCCAGAGGCGGTTGACCTTGATACTATCGCCGAGCGCTTAGCCGCATTGGATAACAGCGAGCCATTGAGGCTTCCCAACGGCCAAGCGCTAGCGTTTCAGCGCGCACGTGATATCGAATGGGATGAGGCCTGCCTGCCGTTTCATCCTAACGCCATGGTACTCACGGCGTATGAAGGAGATACGGTGATCAGTACGAACACCTATTACTCCCTGGGCGGTGGATTTTATGTGGACCAGGCCTGCGCTGACCGAGGCGGGCTGGATGAAGACAAAACAGCGTTGCCTTATCCCTTTGAGTCAGCAAATGAGTTACTGACACTGTGCCAGCAGCACGGCCTAAGCATCAGCGAGCTGATGTTAGAAAACGAGAAAGCTTGGCGTAGCGAAGCCGCGATACGTGACGAATTACTCACCATCTGGCACGCCATGCGCCAGAGCATTGATAATGGCCTGGAGGCCACCGGGCGCCTACCGGGCGGCTTAAATGTCCGCCGCCGCGCCCATTCACTGCATCAGCAATTGCTCTCGCCGCCCGACAATCAGCGCCTGATTGTGACCAGTTTTACCGTGATGGACTGGGTCAACCTGTTTGCGCTAGCAGTGAACGAAGAGAATGCCGCTGGTAAGCGGATGGTGACCGCGCCTACCAACGGTGCCGCGGGTATCGTGCCCGCCGTGCTGGCGTACTATCTAAAGTTCGAGCCGGACGCCTGCGATGCCGATGTAGTGAATTTTTTGCTGACTGCCGGTGCCATGGGCATTCTATGCAAAAAGAACGCTTCAATTTCCGGCGCTGAAGTGGGGTGCCAAGGGGAGGTGGGCTCTGCCTGCGCCATGGCCGCGGCCGGGCTGGCCGAAGTGCTGGGCGGTACGCCCAAGCAGGTAGAAAACGCCGCGGAAATTGGCCTGGAACACAACTTAGGGCTCACCTGCGACCCGGTGGCAGGGTTGGTGCAGGTACCCTGTATTGAGCGCAACGCCATTGCCTCGGTGAAGGCGATCAATGCCGCACGCATGGCGCTGCACGGTGACGGCGACCACTTCGTCTCGCTGGATAAAGTGATCCGCACCATGCGCGATACCGGGCGCGATATGCAGGATAAGTACAAAGAGACCTCGAAAGGTGGTCTCGCAGTCAATACCATCGAATGCTAATGAGCGGGTAACAGAGTGTCGATATGGTCGACCAAATGGTCGACCAACTGACGAATCTTGGGCGATAAGTGGCGGTGGCGAGGGTACACCGCCCACACCGCCGTGTCGTGGTGTTGGAATGGCTCCAGCACCGACACTAACTCTCCACTGGCCAGATAAGGCGCCACGTAGTAATCCGGCAGCTGGGCGAGCCCCAGCCCTTTGAGGGCGGCATCCAGCAGGGCAGGCCCCGAGTTGCTGCTCCAGCACCCCTCTACCTTGACCTCTCGCCGCTGACCGTGCACTTCGAACAGCCAGTTGGGGCGCGACCCCAGCAGGCAGCGGTGTTGGCTCAGCTCGCCCAGCGTGTGGGGACGGGGCGCCTGACGAAAATAGGCCTGTGAGCCCACCACGTATTCGCGGCGTCCGCACAGCCGCCGGGCAATCAGGCTGGAGTCTTTCAACACCCCCATGCGAATGGCGATGTCGAAACCCTCTTCGATCAACTCCACCGGGCGATTGGTGAAGTGCATGTGTACTTCGAGCTGAGGGTGCAGGCGCTGGAAGTCATTGACTAGCGGGGCAACGTAGCGCTCACCGAAAGTCGTTGCCGAGGTCAGTTTTAGTAGCCCATGGGGTTTGGCCTGCAGCTCGCTGATCGCCTGCTCGGCATCACGCAGCCCATCGAACAAATGGCGGCAGTGCTCCGCGTACAAGGCCCCAGCATCGGTCAGCCGAATCTGCCGTGTGGTGCGGTAGAGTAGCTGCACGCCTAGTTGGTTCTCTAGCTGGCTGACCAAACGGCTGATATGCGAGGTAGAGACTTTGAGGTGTCGAGCGGCGGCGGAAAAGGTGCCCAGCCTGACCACCTCGACGAAGGCTTCGATACGATCCCAGCGCTGCATGGCGAACCCTTAATTAAAGAGATTGTTGCTCAGGAGCAATAATCTTGTGAGTGTATCCCGCTTTATCTTTCTCGCCTAGCTGACCTACACTTCAGGTCTATCTCGCGTTTTCATGGAGTGTTTGATGATGTCGATGATCTCTTCACGCTGGCCACGGCGTGCTTTGGTGGCTGCTATCAGCGCCGGTTGGGTCGCTGCCGCTCAGGCAGAGGTGCCTGCCCAGCAGCAAGAGCAGGCATCGGGCTGGTTCCGTATGATGGTAGGCGATACCGAAGTGACGGCGCTGTACGATGGCCATACCACACTAGACACCTCGCTCTTAAAAGGCATGGAGCATGACGAGATTCTGCGCCATCTCGACGCATTATTCATCGATGCTGAGAACGGCATGCAAACTGCCGTGAACGCTTTTTTGATTCACACCGGCCAGAACCTGGTGCTCGTTGATGCAGGGTCGGCGGCGTGTTTTGGTCCCACACTGGGCCAGGTCGAGCAGAACTTACGCGCGTCGGGCTATGCACCGGAACAGGTCGATACGATCTTGATGACCCACCTGCACCCGGACCATGTGTGCGGTTTGGTGGATGAGAACGGTGAGGCGGTCTATCCCAATGCCGAGCTGCGCGCCAGCGAAGGCGACGCTGACTTCTGGTTGGACGAAGAGCGCTCTCAAGCGCTTCCAGAGGAGGAGCGTGCCTTCTTTACCATGGCACAAGAGGCCGTGGCGCCCTATCAAGAGGCTGGCCGATTCAGCCCCTTTGCGTCGGGCGATGAGCTGCTGATGGGCATCGTTGCGCGGGATACTCACGGCCATACGCCGGGCCATGCGAGCTTTATGCTCAATAGTGATGACGACGCCATGTTGGTATGGGGCGATGTCGTCCACAGCTACGGCGTGCAGTTTGCTGACCCAAGCGTTGCCATCGAATTCGATTCCGACCCCGAGCAAGCGGTACACACACGTGAAGCGGTGCTGGAGAGAGCGGTCGATGAGAAGCACTGGGTGGCCGGTGCTCACATGCCGTTCCCGGGCATCGGTCACATCGTCGAAGACGAAGAAGGCTACCGCTGGCTGCCCATTGAGTTTGCGCCTATCGCCCGCGATAGCGAGTAATCCACACCCTTGGTAAGTCGAGTGCGCCACGGCGTGCTCACTCACAGACATTTAAACGATAGTCAATAAACTTTAGCTAGGAGTGACCATGAAATCACGTGCTGCGGTTGCATTAGAAGCGGGTAAGCCGCTTGAGCTGGTTGAGATTGATGTTGAAGGCCCGAAGGCGGGAGAAGTGCTGGTGAAAATGGCCGCCACCAGCGTGTGTCACACAGACGCCTTTACGCTGTCCGGTGCCGACCCTGAGGGCAACTTCCCTGCCGTACTGGGCCACGAGGGCGCGGGCGTTGTTCAAGAAGTGGGCGAAGGTGTTACCAGCGTGAAACCTGGCGACCACGTTATTCCGCTCTACACCGCCGAGTGCGGTAAGTGTAAATTCTGCCTCTCAGGTAAAACCAACCTCTGTGGTAGCGTACGTGCGACCCAAGGTAAAGGTGTCATGCCAGACGGCACATCACGCTTCTCGCTAGACGGCAAAATGCTGCACCACTACATGGGCACCTCCACGTTTAGTGAGTACACCGTGTTGCCGGAAGTATCGCTGGCGGTGGTCTCCAAAGAAGCGCCGATGGATAAAATCTGCCTGCTGGGCTGCGGTGTTACCACGGGTATTGGTGCCGTTATGAATACCGCGAAAGTAGAGCCCGGCTCTACCGTTGCCGTGTTCGGCTTGGGTGCCATTGGCTTGGCGGTGATTCAGGGGGCGGTGATGGCGAAAGCTTCTAAAATCATCGCGATTGATGTCAATCCAGACAAATTTGTGCTGGCCAAGCAGTTCGGCGCGACTGATTTCGTCAACCCCAAAGATTACAGTGACCCGATCCAACAGGTCATCGTTGATATGACCGATGGCGGCGTCGACTACTCGTTTGAGTGTATCGGCAACGTCAACGTGATGCGTTCAGCGCTTGAGTGCTGCCACAAAGGCTGGGGTGAATCGATCATTGTCGGCGTGGCAGGCGCAGGCGAAGAGATCTCAACCCGTCCCTTCCAGCTGGTGACAGGCCGCGTTTGGAAAGGCTCGGCGTTCGGTGGTGTGAAAGGCCGTAGCGAGCTGCCGGGCTACGTGGATCGCTATATGAACGGCGAGCTGAACATCGACGACTTCATTACCCATGACATGCCGTTTGAGAAGATCAACGAAGCCTTCGACCTGCTCCATGCCGGCAAGAGCATTCGTACCGTTCTGCATTACTGAGTATGATGAAAGCAGCCTGAAAGAACGCGGCCGGGGCAACCCGCCGCGTTTCACTGTTTAAGGAGCCTGCCCATGAGCATGAGTGAAACTTTAGAACTGGTGTCGGCAAACCGCAGTTTTGGCGGTTGGCACAAGCGCTACCGCCACTACTCCCGGGCGCTGGATTGCGACATGGTCTTCGCCGTGTACCTGCCACCCCAGGCAGAAAACGAGCGTGTTCCGCTGTTATGGTGGCTATCGGGCCTGACCTGCAACGACGAAAACTTTATGCAGAAGGCTGGCGCGCACCGCATTGCCGCCGAATTAGGCGTGGCGATTATCTGTCCGGATACCAGCCCGCGTGGCACCGATCTCCCCGGCGAGCACGATAGCTATGACCTTGGCTCCGGGGCGGGTTTCTACGTGAACGCCACCCAGGCGCCGTGGAAATCCAACTACCGTATGTACGATTACGTGATTGAAGAGTTACCGTCGGTGGTGCGCCAGCACTTCCCCGTTAATGGGCGCGAATCTATCAGCGGTCACTCCATGGGTGGCCATGGGGCGCTGATTCTTGCCCTGCGCCATCCTGGCCGCTTCCGCTCGGTATCGGCCTTTGCGCCGATCGTGAACCCGACGAACTGCCCTTGGGGGCAAAAAGCCTTCACCAGCTACCTTGGGGAAGATCAGACCCGCTGGCGCCAGTACGATGCCTGCGAGCTGGTGGCCAATGGCGCTTCCCGGCAACGGTTGTTCATCGATCAAGGAGAAGCCGATCAGTTCCTGGAAGAGCAGCTGATGCCCGAGCGTCTGGAAGCGGTATGCGCCGAGCATGATCACCCGCTAACGCTGCGCCGTCAGCCAGGCTACGATCATAGTTACTTCTTCATCGCCTCGTTCATCGAGGACCATTTGCGCTATCATGCGGAACACCTCATGAAACGTTAAGGGTACCGAGACATGGTCAATCGCGCGCTGCGCCGAGTTCTTCGTCTGCTTTGGCGTCTTGTTTGGCGTGGCGCGCTGGCCTTTGTGCTGCTCTCGGTGGCCTTGGTGTGGCTGTTTCGCTTCGTGCCGCCGCCGGGTTCCATGGTGATGGTGGAGCGCAAGGTACAAAGCTGGGTCCATCGCGAACCCATCACCATCCAGCGCCAGTGGCGTAGCTGGGACAATCTCTCGAATAACGCCAAGCTGGCGGTGATTGCCGCCGAGGACCAGCGCTTCCCGATTCATCGTGGTTTCGATGTGGTGGAGCTGCGTCGTGCCTGGGAGGCCAGCCGCGATGGCTCGAGGCTGCGGGGGGCCAGTACGCTCAGCCAGCAAACGGCCAAGAACGTTTTCCTATGGAGTGGGCGCAGCTGGCTGCGCAAAGGGCTGGAAGCCTGGTTCACCCTGCTGATCGAAACCTTCTGGAGCAAGCAGCGGATTCTGGAGGTGTACCTGAACGTGGCCGAGTGGGATACCGGGGTGTTTGGGCTGGAAGCTGCCGCCGACCACTACTTTGGTGCTTCCGGAAGTGCCTTGACCGAGCGCCAGGCCAGTTTGCTGGCGGCCATCCTGCCTAGCCCGCGCACTCGCAGCGCATCGCGACCCGACGCCCAGGTCGAGCGCCGCGGCCAGTGGATTCGCCAACAGATGCGTAATCTGGGCGGCACGGCTTACCTCGAACGGCTTTGAACGTTCTTCAGTCGTATTGCTCGTCAGCCACGCTGGCCAGCACGCCTACCTGTGGCCTGGCGAAGTAATACCCCTGCTGTACCGAAATGCCCAAGGCCAGCAGGCAGCGTGACTCCGCACGTGTCTCGACCCCTTCGGCCACCAGTTGGGTGCCCAGAGTGCGCGCCAGGGCGACCAGGCTCTTGAGAATGGCCTGCCGCCGTGGATTGCCGTCGCAGCCCATGACCAGCTCTCGGTCTATCTTCAGCGTATCCGGTCGCAAATCGGTCAACAGGTCCAGGTTGGCATAGCCGTTGCCAAAATCATCCAGCGACGTGGTGAACCCCATCCGGCGATAGCTATCGATGATGTTGCGCAGGTGTGTTCGGTCGACCACCCGTTCGGTTTCGGTGATTTCGAAGTTCAGCCGTTCGGTGGGCCAGCCTACCCGGCGTGATGTCTCCAGGGTAGATTGAATACAGGCTTCGGGTTCGTAGACGGCATTGGGAAGAAAGTTGATCGAGAGACGCGCCGCCATCCCCAGCTCACTGGCCAACTCGATGGCTTTGACCCGACACGCCTGGTCAAAGCGATACAACAGGTCGTCGGTCACCTGCTCCAGAATGGAAAAGGCGGACTCACCGTTGATGCCTCGTACCAGCGCTTCGTAATAGATCACTTCACGACGAGCTACGTCCACGATGGGCTGAAAGGCCATGGTAAACGCGAAAGGTACCGGTGTGTCGCAGCGGTTGCAGACGCCGTTTACTCTGGCGCAATGAGGTTGTGCTGTCATGTTCTTCCAAGCCCTGGAACGATCAAAATTATTAGGGTTATTTGCTGGCGGATTTGACGACCATCACCACCCCTGCGATGGCAATGACCATGCCGATGAGCCCCATCAGCGGCAGCCGTTCATCAAATAACCACCACGCCTGCAGCGCGGTCACGGGAGGCACCAGATAAAAGAGGCTTGCCACGCGGGAAGCCTCCCCCTTTTTTATCAAGGCCATCAATAACAGGATAGCGGCAATTGAGAGAACCAGCACGAGCCAGCCAAGCGTGAGTATGAACGTTGTGCTCCACTCCACCTCGCGGCTTTCGAACAGTAGGGCGCCAATGCCCAACAGTCCACCTGCCGCCATGTACTGGATCGCTGCGCCCGACAGTAGTGGCATGCTGGTGCAGTAGCGCTTTTGGTATAGGGTGCCAAGCGAGATACCCACTAGGGCAGCCATCACGCTCACCAATGCGCCCATCCCAAAGCCGCTAAAGAGCGTGCTGCCGAGTTCCAGCTTACTGCCCAGAACCAAGCTGATGCCGACCAATCCCAACAACAGGCCTAACCACTGCCGTCTGGTCAACCGCTCGCCGAGCAGCGGTCCTGCGCAGGCGGCGGTGAGGAGTGGCTGCAGGCCAACCAAAAGCGCGGCCAGACCCGCAGGCATGCCCCAATAGATACCGTAAAATACACCGCCTAAGTAGGTGCCATGAACCAGCAAACCCGATACCGCGATATGTTTCCATAACGTAGGTGATGAAGGCCATGAAATTCGCATTATCCATATCAAGGGAGTCAGTAGCAGTAGGGTGAGTACGAAGCGGAGGAACAAAAAGGTGAAGGGTTCGGCGTAAGGGAGGCCAAATTTTGCGCCAATAAAGCCCGTGCTCCATAAAAGAACGAAGATACCAGGCATGGCGGCAAGCCCGAGAGAGGCGGCGTCTTTTTCTTTTAAAGCATTGAAAATACTAGACATAATTCTCCTATAGCAGCATGAGTTGCTGCGTGAATAACTTACGCTTTGTTCTTTTTGTTACTGAGTTTTACATAAAAGATTGAACCAGCGCCCAAACGACGCGTCACACTGGGCACATTCATAACGCGTCAATGAGGTTTCTTACCATGCAACGTATGACTGCTCTGTTCTCTGCTGCACTTCTTGCGACGGGTCTGATGGCGGGCACCGCTCACGCCCAACAAGCCGACGGTCAAGCGCAAGACCCAATGGCTACTCAACAAGCCCCGACTCAGGATTTTTCTGATCAGCAGCTACAGCAGTTCGCCGATGCTTCTCAAGAAATCGCCGTGATCTCGCAAGAGTACACCCAGCGTCTGCAGGAAGCAGAAGACGAAGCCACACAACAGGAAGTTCGCGCTGAAGCTAACGACCGCATGATCGAAGTCGTCGAAGATAGCGGCTTGGACGTCGACACGTTCAATGCTATCGGTCAATCCATCCAGCAAGATCCAGAAATGATGCAGCGCGTTCAAGAGATGGCTAACCAGTCATAAGCGCCATTTCTTAAGTGATTCATCTAAGGCTATGCGGATAGTGACAGATTTTCCTTAACGTGCGAAGTAACTGTCACGCCGCAAGCCGACCAAAGCCCAACGTACATGCGTTGGGCTTTTTTTGTGCGGGTCATTGAGTCCGGCACTTTCGTTTCACCTCAAAGGGTTGTCCAAGGTGAATGTTCACGACACACTGAGACCAGGACGACCTATTTGTCGTCCCATGATGCATCAAAGCACCGTCCGTTCAACAGAGTCAGCGCCCAGCAGGAGAGCGTATGGACGTCGAGTTATTAGAAATACGCCAGCATATGGGGCAGTTTCCCCCGTTTGATGGTTTGTCGGATGAACTGCTGGACGCGATTGCCGAGCAGGTAGAGGTAAGCTACTTCAAAACGGGCAGCGATATTCTGGAGCTCAACGATACCCTCGACGAGCTTTGCTACATTCGCAGCGGCGCAGTTGAAGTCTATCGCCGCCAAGGGGAGCTTTATAACCGCCTAGGCGAGGGGGATATTTTTGGCCACTTTAGCCTGCTGCGTAACCACAAGGTGCGTTTTCCCGCCAAAGCTATTGAAGATACCTTGATTTACTTTATTCCCAATGAGGTATTTCAACGGCTATGCGAAGAGGATGATGACTTCGCTGACTTCGTCGAGTTGGAGCGTCCTCGATTAGAGACCGCCGCAGAACAACAGAAAAAGTCTAACGACATGATGGTGACCCGTATTCGTAAGCTGGTCACCCGTTACCCGGTGATGGTCGAATCCACCACCAGCGTACAACAGGCGGCCAAGCAGATTAGCGATGCCCAGGCCTCTGCGGTGCTGGTGATTAATGAAGGTAGCGATAACCCCCGTTACAGCTTCCAGGACAGCGAAGGCAAAACCTGGCAGATGTGCGGTATTCTGACTGACAGCGATTTCCGTACCCGCGTGGTGGCTGAAGGGTTATCGTCCAGCACGCCTATTGGCGAGGTCGTGTCGGAACGGCTAATTACCGTGCAGTCTGATGCTTCAATATATGAAGCAATGCTGACTATGCTGCGTAACAACGTGCATCACCTGCCGGTGCTTTACCGCCAGCGCCCGGTGGGGGTCGTGCACCTTTCCGATATTATTCGCTATGAAACCCAGAGCGGTCTTTATCTGGTGAGCAATATCTTCAACCAGTCCAGCGCCCAGGGGCTTGCCAAGCTAGCGCCAGACGTACGCGCCGCCTTTGTGCGGATGGTACAGGAGGGGGCCAACTCACAAATGGTGGGCAGTGCGCTTTCCACTATTGGGCGTAGCTTTACTCGACGGTTGTTAGAACTGGCAGAAGATACCCTTGGGCCGCCGCCAGTGCCTTATTGCTATATGGTCAATGGCTCCATGGCGCGTAATGAGCAGAGCATTGTCACCGACCAGGATAATGCGCTGATTCTCTCTGATGACTTCGTCCCCGAAGAGCACGACGAGTACTTCCATGCCCTGGCGGCGTTCGTCAGCGATGGCTTGGCCGCCTGTGGCTACACCTATTGCAAGGGCGATGTGATGGCGACCAATCGCCAGTGGCGTCAGCCGCTGTCGGTATGGAAACGCTACTTCCAGGACTGGATGGCGAACCCAACGCCCGAGAAGCTGCTGCACAGCTCGATATTTTTTGATCTGGATAGCGTCTATGGGGAAGACCTGTTCGTTGAAACGTTGCAGGATTTGATTGCCCAAACCGCTCCCAAGTCGCCGCTGTTCCTGGCGGCGATGGCGCGTAATGCGCTTAATCGCACGCCGCCTTTGGGGTTCTTCCGCACCTTCGTGATGGAAAAAGATGGCAAGCACAACAACTCCATCAACCTAAAGCGGCGCGGAACGGCACCGATGGTGGATTTGATTCGCGTGCATGCATTGGCCTGCGGTTCCAAAGCGCAAAACTCCTTCCAGCGCTTGGACGACATCAGCAAAACCCAGCTGCTAGCCACCGGGGTGAGTGACAAACTCAGCTATGCGCTCGAGTTCTTGTGCATGTCGCGGATCCGTCACCAAATGATCGACCTGCAGGAGGAGCGTGAGCCGGACAACAATATCGAGCCGGAGAACGTAGAAGATAGCGAACGGCACACCCTAAAGGATGCTTTTCAGGTGTTGAGCAATGCTCAGAAGTTTTTGAAGTTCCGCTATCCCGTTCCCACCCAACGGCAGGGGCGCTGATATGCACGGCATACGACCGCGCCAAAAAGTTACTCAGGCCGACTGGGCGAGTTATATGGAAGCCCGCGCTGAGCGAGCTCAAGATGAGATGTTGAAGCGCTTTTTCAACACGCCCATGCCTGATCCTGATACGCCCTTGTCAGAAGTGCCCATGGTGGCGCTGGATATGGAAACCACCGGACTCGATGAGCGACGCCATGCGATCGTCAGCATTGGCGTCGTGCCGTTTACGTTAGGGCGTATATCCATGGCTCAGCGCCGTTACTGGGTAGTGAAACCGCCCCGTCCGTTAGATGAGGAATCGATAGCGTATCACCACATCACGCACTCGGAGATTGCCGATGCGCCAGACTTGGATAGCGTGCTAGACGAGCTGTTGGCGGTGTTGGCCGGGCGGGTCGTGGTGGTTCACTTTCGTAATATCGAGCGACCTTTTCTCGATGCGGCGGTGAAGGCGCGCCGTGGTGAGGGGGTGTTGTTTCCCATGATCGATACCATGTCGTTGGAAGCGCGGTGGCATCGACAAACACTGTGGGCGCGCTTTCGCCGCTGGCTGGGGCGTCCGCCGGTATCGATTCGCCTCAACGCCAGCCGCGAGCGCTACGGCTTACCCGTTTACCAAGGCCACCATGCGCTCATTGATGCTCTTGCCACTGCCGAGCTTTTGCAGGCGCAAATCGCCAATCGCTATAGCCCTGAGACGCCTTTAAAAGCGCTGTGGTGTTAGCGCTCGCACCTTCTTTGCATAATAAAACGGGCAGCCCTTGGGCTGCCCGTTGACGTCTTGCCGAGTTGAAGCTGTTACTTACACTGCTTTGGGTTCGCTCATCAAGCCTTTGATGATGGCGTAGCAGGCCACCAGTAGAATGATGGTGAACGGGAACCCGGTCGACACGGCCATGGTTTGCAGGGCCGTCAAACCGCCCCCCAGCAGCAGTGCAATGGCAATCGCGCCTTCGATGATCGCCCAGAACACACGCTGCGGTTTCGGTGCATCGACCTTGCCACCTGCGGTAATGGAGTCGATGACCAGCGAGCCCGAGTCAGACGAGGTCACGAAGAAGATGATGACCAGCAGAATCGCAATGAACGAGGTGATCTGCGACAGCGGCAACTGCTCCAGCATCACGAACAGCTGCAGGTCCACACCGGCGTCACGCACGGCTTCGATACCCTGGCTCACGTACTGGTCGATGGCAGTGCCACCGAAGGTCGTCATCCACAGTACCGAGACGACCGAAGGCACCAGCAGCACCGAGATCAGGAATTCACGAACGGTACGGCCACGGGAAACCCGCGCGATGAACATGCCGACGTAGGGTGACCAGGAGATCCACCAGGCCCAGTAGAAGGCCGTCCAGCCTTGGCTGAAGTTGGCATCTTCACGGCCAAAGGGGTTGGAGAGGGCCGGAAGATGAACCACATAGTTCACCAGGTTCTCGAAGAAACCAGTGGCAATCAGCAGCGTCGGGCCGACACCGATCACGAAGAACAGCAGCGCGGCAGCCATGGCGATGTTGATTTTCGACAGCAGCTGTACGCCCTTGTCGACACCGGCAACGATCGAGCCAGTCGCTATTATCGTGATACCGATGATGAGCAGAATCATCGTGATATCACTTTCCGGCGCGCCAAACAGATAGGTCAAGCCAGCAGCGGCCTGGGTAGCGCCCAGCCCCAGTGACGTGGCCAGACCAAACAGTGTGGCAAACACCGCCAGAATGTCGATCAAGTGGCCCGGCCAACCCCAAACGCGTTCACCCAGTAGCGGGTAGAACACCGAGCGCATGGAGAGCGGCAAGCCTTTGTTGAACGAGAATAGCGCCAATGACAGAGCCACCACGGCATAAATCGCCCACGGATGCAGACCCCAGTGGAAGATCGTTGCCGCCATGCCCAGCGCCGCTGCGCCTGCCGTATCGCCCTCAGCGCCAGCCAGCGGTGCCCAGTCGCCACCATCCAAAGAGGTGCCGAAGTGGGTCAGCGGCTCATTGACGCCAAAGAACATCAGCCCAATGCCCATACCGGCGGCGAACAGCATCGAAAACCAGCCGGCATAGGTAAAGTCCGGCTTGGCATCTGCCCCGCCAATGCGGATTTTACCCAGGGGAGAGACGATCAAACCCAGGCAAAGAATGACGAAGATATTGGCGGCCAAAATGAAGAACCAAGCCAGATTGCCGGTCAGGAAGCCAAAAACGGCGTCGTAGATCGGCGAAATCGTATCTTGCAGTGCCAAGGTGAGTATGACGAACAGCAGCACCACGAGTGACGAAATGGTGAATACCTTGCCGTGTAGGTCAAGGTTGAAGCCCATTGCACTCGTCGTAATGTTGTCTTGGCCGATCACATAATCGGTATCGATCAGGTTAGCCGGGCCATCAGGGGCGGGGATGCCTTCTGATACCGGCTCATCAGCGGGACGCTTAGAGTCAGGATTATCCACGGGAGCCTCTCCATGTCGGACAGAAACCGCCAAACGCACCTGGATGGACCAGCAGTTACCTTCTGGCCAATCACCAATGCGTTAGCAGGCGTGTATTACATCAGTAACAGTAGCAAACGTTGCTTAATCTTTGTTCAACGCGCGGGCACATTAGCACGAAAAAACGTCACATTTACAACGACGACAGAGGGCCGAAGCCCTCTGTCATTTAACGCTCGGGGCAGAGTATGACTAGCCGTTGAGCCACTGCTCGACCACGTCTTGATTCTCTTCTACCCACTGCTTGGCATTTTCGTAGGGGTCGCTGCCATCTTCTTGGTTCATCAGCATCACCTCGCCCATCTGCTCGGGCGTCCACTCGAAGGCATCCAGAATGGCGTAGGCTTCTGGCATGTCTTCTTCCAGACCGCTACGTACGACGGTATGGATCTGCTCGGCACCGCCGTAGACGTTTTCTGGGTCTTCGAGGTACTTCAGATCGAACCGAGCAAACATCCAATGCGGCGTCCAGCCAGTGACGACCACATCCTCTTCGTTTTGGATGGCACTGGCCAAAGCAGCCGTCATGGTAGCACCGCTGCCGCTGCGCAGGTTCAGCCCGAGGTCATAGGTATCCACGACCTCTTCGGTGAGTGCCATCAGGCCGGCACCGGGGTCAATACCGATGATCTCGCCGTTGAAGCTGTCGGCGTTGTCGTTCAGATCGGCGATGGAGTCCACGTCGGTGTACTCAGGTACGACCAAGCCGAGCTTGGTGCCATCCAGATTGGGGCCTAAGTCTTCGGTATTGTCACCGACACGCTCCATGTACTCTGCGTGAGTGGTGGGCAGCCAGGCGGCGACGATGGCATCGGCATCACCCGTGGAGAGGGCTTGGAACATGGCCGCTGCGGACAGCGAGGTCAGTTCCACCTCGAACCCTGCCTGCTCGAGAACCGCAGCAATGACGTTAGTGGAAGCGACTTCAGAGGACCACTCGACATAGGCCAAGTTGACCGTGCCTTGATCTTGGGCGTGGGCCATGCTGCCGGCAGCGAGACCTGTGCCAGCGAAGAGGGCTAATGAGGCGAGACGGATGCGGTGATTCAACGTACGAGTTTTCATTCACTTGCTCCCTGTTGATGGGCAGTGGCGAGCGCCACTGCAGTATAAATAGTGTGTTGTGGTTTAACGTAAATTACCTTTTGGCGCTTTCAGCATGGTCAATCATCACGGAGGGATCAAATGCCATGGTCAACGCAGCGCCGAGAGCGGCTATGAGCGGCGCGATTTGCGCAGCGACTGCGTCAGACGATCCAGCAGCATGGCTAGAATGACCACGGCAATCCCGGCTTCGAAGCCATCGCCAGGGCGCAAGCGCTGAATGGCACGCCACACTTCGCTGCCCAGGCCGTCTGCACCGATCATGGCGGCGATGACCACCATCGACAGTGCCAGCATGATGGTTTGGTTGATGCCCGCCATCACCGTGGGCAGCGACAGCGGCAACTGCACTTTGAACAGTTTTTGGCCTCGCGTGGCACCGTAGGCGTCGGCAGCTTCGATGAGTTCGGTCGGCACTTGGCGGATGCCCAGTGTGGTAAAGCGAATGGCGGGCGGCATGGAGAAGATGACCGTGGCAAAAATCGCCGACACCGAGCCAATGCCGAAAAACGGGATGGCAGGGATCAGATACACAAACGCTGGCATGGTCTGCATAAAGTCCAGCACCGGCATGATCACCCGGTAGAGCCGCTCCGATAGTGCGGCGGCAATCCCCACAGGCAGGGCGATGACTACTGCGACCAGCGTGGCAATCACCACCAGCGTCAGCGTCTCGATCATCGGGTTCCAAAGCCCTAGGTTCCAGATCAAAGCCAGCCCGGCAACCGCACCAATGGCCAGGCGAGTGCTGGCGAGTTTCCAGCACAGCAGTGCAATAATCGCCAGTAGCGCCCACTCGGGTAGCCACATTAGGCCATCGTTGAGGCTGTTGATCCCTGCCTGTGTCACGCGGGAAATGCCGCGGGTAACCACCGAATATTCACTTGTCAGCCACGTCAGGCCGCTTTCGATCCAGCTACCTAAAGGAATGCGTGTTATCTCCATTACTGTTCTCCTGCTCGTGCCAGTTCATCCAGGACTGCGCCTTTCACTACAACGCCCAGCAGGCGCTGCTGCTCATCCACCACGGCAATCGGGTAACTCTTTTCGCTAAACATGGCGAAGAGGTTTTGCAGCGGCTCGTCTGGCGGCACTTTGCGGAAATCTTGAGTCAGATGGTCGGTAATGGTCTCGGCTTTTGCCTCAATGGCGCGGCTGGCAGCGTCCGCTTCCAGCAGGCCTAACAACTGACGGTCACGGTCAGTGACGTAGATGGAGTCAATGCTGTGATCGCGCATCCGATGCAGCGCTGTACGTGGGCCATCGCTGTCGCGTGCGGTGGTGCGTACCGGGCGCATGGCGCTCTCGGCGGTCAGAATGCGCGAGCGGTCCACCCCTTCAATAAAGCGGCGGACGTAGTCATCGGCGGGCTTGGTCAGAATCTCTTCTGGCGTGCCAATTTGTACGACTTCACCATCTTTCAGCAGCACGATGCGGTCGCCGATATTGAGCGCTTCATCGAGGTCGTGGGTGATGAAGACAGTGGTCTTCTGCATTTTGCTTTGCAGCTGCAGTAGCTCTTGCTGCATATCCTTACGGATCAGCGGGTCGAGGGCCGAGAACGCCTCGTCCATTAAGAGCACGCTGGCATCGTTCGCCAGGGCGCGAGCAAGCCCAACGCGTTGCTGCATACCACCTGATAGTTGATTGGGGTAGGCGTCTTCCCAGCCTTCTAAGCCCACCTGCTTCAGCGCGTTATGAGCAATCGACTGGCGCTCCGATTTTTCGACGCCGCGAATTTCCAGGCCGAACTCGGCGTTCTGTTGAACCGTGCGATGGGGGAACAGGGCGAAGTTTTGGAAAACCATCGAGAAGTGGCGGCGGCGACACTCTAATAGCGCTTTCTCTCCCAATGTCGGGATATTTTCGCCATCAATAACGATCTCGCCTTCGGTGGTGTCGATTAGACGGTTAAGGCAGCGTATCAGCGTGGATTTACCTGAGCCGGATAGGCCCATAATCACCAGCAATTCACCTTCGTAGACATCGAAGGAGATATCGGATAAGCCTAAGGTTTGGCCCGTTTTCTCAAGAATTTCGGGGCGCTTAAGGCCCTGGTCGCGTAACTCGAGGGCTTTTTTGGGCTGTTTGCCAAAGACCTTACTCAAGCCGCGTACCTGAATTTTGACAGGGCGTGTCTCGTCCATCAGCGGTGCCTTTTGATTGAATGAGCAGCCTTGTGTCGTTACTCAATGCGCTTACCTGCGGCCTTTACGTGCTCCCTGCAAGCAGCGACACAAAACGGTTCATAAGTAGAAGATGAGGTTATGTTTAATAAATTATTAAAAATTATTATACATAAATGGGTGGGATGTGTCACAACGCGCCCGCCAGCCAGGCCATATTACGCCACATGTGCCATTTTGAACCCACGCCCATGACCCTGTCGTGACAGCGAACGGTGGCTACGATTTTTTAATAAGCTATTGTTTTTTTAAATATAAATGTATTTTTTTCAATGTTGGCATGAAGTGTGAATGTGCCTTTTTAGAAAAGCTTGGCAAGTGACGCAAGCACGTTAGTCGAAAAAGGAGGCAATCTTTATGGATAAACAAGTGAGCCAATCGCGCAAGCGTCCACGTGTGCTGACACTGTGCATGTTAGCCGCAACCGTCAGCACCTTGGCCCTGGCGGGGTGTGGCAACGGCGAAGATGAAATGCCCCCGGCGCAGCAACCTGACACCATGGAGCAGGATGCGACGACCACGACGGCTCCGGCTACCGGGAACGAGCCTACCATGGCAGACGAGCCGATGAATGAAGACCCGGGCTTGGGCGAAGATCCCGCGGCGACGCAAGAGCCAATGCCGAGTGAGAATACCCAAGCGGGCGCTGTCAACGATCCTGAAGAGAATCCTGGTTTCGGTGAAGGCACCGATCCCATGCCCGGTGCTAGCGAGACCACTACCGACGACGTTAACACTACCGATGATGAAGACGACATGACTAACGGCCAATAGCCGTCAACGCTCCCTACGATGGTAAGCCAACCCAGCTGTCTGTTCCCTGCGGCTGCTCCACACGGTTTATCATCCTTTCGCCCCCGCGCCCGCGGGGGCTTTTTTTGCTTGTTTAAAGCGTATGACGGTGAGTTTGGGCGGTTGCAAGTTACCCGTCAGCCGCTAAGGTTAGGGGGGCAGACGCTGCTTTGGCGGCTGCTAGCCCATGAACAAGGAAGGAGAATGGACATGATGTCACGATTACGCTATGCGCGTAGGACGGCGCTACTGTTGAGCGCACTGCTCATGGCGGGCGTGCTGACAGGCTGCGGTGATTCCGAAGCACCGACCACCGATTCGAAAGTACCGACCGACGAACCTCAAGAGCCCATGGATACCGGCCCCATGGCGAATGATGGGCAAGCGACACGTGAGTCGACCGGCGATGGCGTGAGTGACCCGGAGTAAGCATGAAAAAGCCGGTCGGCGAGTGCGACCGGCTTGGACTTACTCCTCGCTATCTTCCAAACGCCGATAAAGAGTGCGGCGGGCGATGCCTAATACTTCGGCCGTCCGCCGTTTATTTCCCCCTGTCGCTTCCAACACTTTGCGAATATAGCGCTTTTCCACCTCTTCCAAACTTGGCCAACGGGCAGGCGCTGGGGCAGGAATCTGCGTGCCGGGTAGCACCTCGCCGCTTAGCGTTGGGGTACTGTCGGCACTGCTTTTTTGCTGGCTAGACTGTTCGCGCAGGCGCTCAGGTAAATCCTGATGCTGCAGTACGCCCGCTTCGCTGAGCGTTACCGCGCGCATAACTGCATTTTCCAGCTCACGCACATTACCAGGGTAGGTGTAGTTCAGCAGGCTATTGAGCGCCTCTGGCTCGATCTGTTCGATCTGTTTGCCTTGGGCTTCTGCGTGCTTATCAATCAGTGCGAACACCAAGTGTTCGATATCCGTGCCGCGCTCGCGTAGCGGTGGAATGCGCAGTGAGAATGTCTCTAAGCGGTAGAACAAGTCACTGCGAAAGTTCTCCTGCTCAATCTCTTTTTCCAAGTGGCGGTGCGTAGCGGCAATGATGCGCACATCCACCGGTTCCTCACGCTCGCCGCCCACGGGGCGAACGGTTTTCTCTTGCAGGGCGCGTAGTAGCTTGGCCTGCAGGTTGATCGGCATTTCGCCAATCTCATCGAGAAACAGGCTGCCGCCCTGGGCGCTATGAAACAGTCCTTTTCTGGCTTCATTAGCACCGGTAAAGGCACCTTTCACATGACCAAAAAACTCGCTCTCCATCAAGTCGGCGGGAATGCTGGCACAGTTAACGGGAACGAAAGGCGCTTCGTGGCGGCTACTTTCTTGATGAATCGCTCGGGCCAGCAGCTCTTTACCCGTGCCGCTTTCACCCAGGATCAAAATAGGTGCATCGCTTTTGGCTAATCGAGACGCATCGTGGAACAGTGACTGCATGGCTTGGCTTTTACCCACAATACCGTGGAAGTGACTGAGTTCCGTATCGTGGGGAAGGGACAAACGCTGTCGCTCCAGTACGCGAAATACGGCTTCGAGGATAGCATCTAAATCAAGTGGCTTAGTTAAAAAATCATCTGCGCCAAGCTTTAAGGCTTCTACCGCCTGGTCAATCGTGCCAAACGCGGTAATGACAATAATGCCTAGCTCGCTGCCACTCTGGCGTAGCTGCTGCAGCAGTTGAATGCCCGTCATGCCGGGTAGCCGTACATCGGTAATCATCATGGCCACTGGCGTGTGGCTAAGCAGGGCGATGGCCTCTTCAGCGCTGGGGACACCCAGTGTGTCATAGCCCGCGTCGTTGAGCTCTTCCTCTAATAACTCACGGATAGCGGCGTCATCTTCCACCACCAATAACGGTAAAAGGTGTTCCTGATGGGTCACAAACGTCGTCCTCAAGCGGATGCGGTTTCACTAAGGGGAAGCGTAATTTCAAAGCCAGCGCCGCCAAGCGCGCTGTCAAATACGCCAATCGTCCCGCCGTGGTCGTTAATAATGCGGTGCACCATCGATAGTCCCAAGCCGCTGCCCTGGCCCACCGGCTTGGTGGTGAAAAAGGGGTCGAACACTTGATGATGATGCGAAGTCGGTATGCCTGACCCGTTATCTTCGACCCATACCGTAAGCTCGTCGCTGTGCGACTGGGCGCGAACACGAATATGGCTAACGTCCGGGGCTTGGGCGGCGTTGCGTAATAAGTTGGTCAGCACCTGCACAATTTGTTGACCGTTAACTAATAAATGGGGGGGAGGGGACGGAAGATCAATATCCAGATAGATATTTCGTGGTTCCAGCTCCTCCTCGACTAGCTCGCTGGCACTAATGATAAGCTGGTCAAGGGCTTGGTGTCCTTTCTCCACGTTATGTTGTCGACCTAATTCCATCAGTTGGCGAACAATTTCGACGATTCGCTCTACCTCGCCGCGAATCCGGCCAAGCCTAGCACGCTCGTCGTCGCCAATCGTATCCCTGCGGGCCAACCGCTGGGCCTGGCCGTTGATGACTGTCAGCGGTGCGCCAATTTCGTGGGCCACCCCGGCGGCCAACACGCCAAGCTCTGCCAGCTTTTTGGATTTGCGCAGGCGTTTTTCCAGCTCGATTTCTCTCCGTTGGCGAGCATCGATATCACGATCTTTTTCGGCCATAGCGTCCAGCATGCCGTTCAAGCCCGACGCTAAACGGCGATACTCCGTCGGGCCGTCTACTGTGGCCCGTTGGCTGCGGTCGCCATCTTCCACTAGCAGCATGACGCGCAACAGACGGTTGAGCGGCCGCTCGATGTAGTGACGAAACCCCCACCAAATGCTGAACACGATGCCCGCCGCGCCAATCACGAAGACCAGCACGGCCACAATGCTGATAAACCCGGTGTAATTCTCAATGCCGGTATTGAGTCGGTTGACCTGCAGCACCCCTTGCACAGTGCCATCTTGGGTGCGTAGTGGCGTGAGAGCAGAGTAGTAGGTCCAACCTTCCTGTTGTCGGTAGCTGCTGTGCAGGTCGTCGCGCTCGATGACCTGCTGAATCTCTTCCGGTGTGAACAGATCTTTACCCAGCCCAAGGCCGTATACCTCACGGCCTTGGGTATCGAATACGTAGGCCCCGTAGATGCGGTGAAACGAAAACGCCGACTGCAGCGCCTCTTCTAGCGGCGTGGCGCTGTCTCGAGCCACCGCATAGCTCAACGACGTGCTCAGCGCGCGAGTAATGATCTCGACTTCGGTTTGCAGCTTGGAGCGAACGTTGTCTTCCAGCGATTTGATCGCCACCAGACTAAACACCACCAGGATCACGAAGAGCGGCACGATGACCGTTAAGATGATGAGGTTACGTAATCGCATCGTGCTTCCTGATGGTGGCTTAACGTTAGCGCTCGCTGGGCGTTAGGCGGTAAAGGCTGCCTTGGCCGCCGTCGGTTAGCAAATAAATCGCTTCATCTGGCCCTTGGCGCACATCGCGAATACGGCCGATCTCACCTTCTAAAATCAGCTCTTCATCGGCCACTTTGCCCTCTTCAAGAGTAAGGCGCAGCAGCTTTTGGCTGCTCAGACCGCCCGCTAATAGGCTTCCTTGCCAGGGCTCAAAGGCATCGCTAGTCACCTCGGCAAGACCGGAAGGGGCAAAGCGCCCATCAAAGCGATACACCGGGTCAACCATGCCAGGCTTAGATTCAACGCCTATCGGCTCATTGGTACTATAGTCATTGCCTAAACTCACCTCCGGCCAGCCGTAGTTATTGCCAGGCACAATCTGATTCAGCTCATCACCCGTTCGCGGGCCGTGCTCGGTGGCCCAAGGTTCACCATTGCTGAGAACGGTTATGCCCTGAATATTGCGATTGCCCATGGTGTAAATTTCATCCAGTGTATCGTCGTCATCCACAAAGGGATTATCGCCAGGGGCCTCTCCGGTCTCGGTGAGCCGAAGGGTAGAGCCTGCGTGGTCATCGCTGGCCTGAGCGCGAGAAGGGTCTACGCCGCGGTCTCCGATGCTCATCAGCAGCGTGCCATCTTTGAGCCATGCCAAACGGGAGCCGTAGTGTCGGCCGGGAGAGGAAGCGCGATCCTGCTCGAAAAGATGCTCAACGTCGCCTAACGAATCCCCTTTCCACTTAACGCGGGAGAGCGCTGAACGGCTGTTATCGCCCTCAGGCTTGCTCCAGGTGAAGTAGATCCAATCGTGCTCGCCATCGCCAAACTCAGGGTGCAGGGCCACATCGAGCAGGCCTCCCTGGCCGTTTTGGCTGACGCGGGGCATGCCTTCAAGCACTTGCGTTTGCCCGTCAGAGTCAACGAGATTTAACTCACCGCTGCGCTCGCTCACCAAGTAGCGACCATCGGGAAGAAACGCCACCGCCCAGGGGTTCGCAAAGCCATTGGCCACGCGCTCAATGGTAATAGCGAAGTGGTCGGTTTCCAGGGCATCATGAACCACCTCTGCCTGGGCAGTGCTGGCAAGTAGCAGTCCTGCCAGGGAAGGCGCTATCCAGCGTTTAGCCTGTAAACGCAGTGAACGGCGTGGAGTCATCAGGGGGCCGACATATCGATTGGGCATAGCGTATCGAGTTGGCATCGAGTGTCCTCTGTTAGCGCTGGATCAGAGTCTAAGTCTAGCAGTGACTGCCGTAAGCGGGCGGGGTTCCCCCGGGCTACATCAACAGTGCCAAGAGTACCGGTAAATAGATCAGCGCCATGAGCGTTGAGCAGAAGACTAAACTGGCCACATAAGCGGGTTCGCGCCGGGCGCGCTGGGCAAACAGATAGTTGAATACCGCCACGGGCATGCACATTTGCACCACCAAAATGCTCTGCGCCAGCGGCGGTAAGCCAAGCCAACCAGAAATAAACCAAGCGGCAGCGGCGGCCAGAGGGATACGGATCAAGCTAAAGCCAACCCCTGAGCGTAAGCTTTTCACCTGAATACTAGCGAGCGACACACCGAGGGTGATGAGCATCAGCGGTACTGTGAATCCAGACATTAAGTCAACGGTGTTGGCCATCCATAGCGGGAGCGGCGTGTCGGTCAACAGCAGGGCCATGGAAATTAAGATGGCATAAACCGTGGGGGTTTTAATCAGCGTTTTAATCGGGCTTCCGCTACTGCTGAGCACGGCTCCTAAGGTGAACTGAAACAGCGATACCGTCACCATCACCGTAATACCGTAAGCAAAACCTGCGCTGCCGAAAGCGTAAAGCACGACAGGCAGCCCCATATTACCCGTGTTGGGATACATCATCGGCGCGATCAGTACCCGCCAATCTCGACGCAGCAGTTTGGCCACGGCAAAGCTGGCTGCCCCCATGCTGATAATGACCAGCGCGGTGGCCAGCATCATCTGCCCAAAGGTGCCGGCATCAATGTTGGCACCAGAGAGCGACGCCAGTACCAACGCAGGGGTACCAATGTTGAATACCAAACGCGTAATAAAATCGACGGGGTAGGGTTGCCCTAAGCGTACCCATAAAAAACCCAGCCCGGCACCGGCCAGCACTGGCGCCATGACGGCGAAGAGTTCAGCGAGCATTAACGTTCCTTGACGATCATCGGCCGCCTATTGTGGGTAATTAGGCGGCTAACTGGCAAGGCGAATTGCTAATGGGCGTAAACGGCGTTTGCGTGGGTTTGCCACTCGTTAGGCACCTGGTCACGCAGAAAGTCCAGCAGCGCGTTGACCCGGCGTGAGTGATGCCCATAGGCATACAGCAGCGTCACGGGTAAGGGGGAGGGCTCCCAGCCCGGCAAACAGTTCACCAAATCGCCAGGGTGATGGCACTCACGCTTCTCGACCACCCAGTGGGGCAGCAGGCCGATCCCTTGGCCATAGGCAATGGCATCGATGTGCAACGCCGTGAGATCTACTCGGAGCCGCGAGCGGGGCGCGTTGAACAGGTAGTCGGCGTGTTCGGGGTGATGCAGCAGCAGGCCGCTGGAAGCAGTATCCAACAAGTCGATCCAGGCATGCGCATCCAGCTCTTGGGGGTGTTGCGGTGTTCCCGCGTGGGCCAGATAGTGTGGGTTGGCGTAGAGGCCGCGGGTGAGGTGCCCCAGGCGCTCTTGGTTCAAGCCACACTCATGGGTAGCGCCTAGCCAGATATGCACGCTATTGCTGTGCATTTTACTAGGCGGCGTTTCCCGGGTGTGCAGGGTTAGCTCGACCTTGGGGTAGCGGGTTAAAAACGCATCCATCACCCCCGCCATCCAGCCTCGGGCCAGCGCACCGTGTACCTCCAGCGTCACTTTACCGCTGATCTCCTCGCGCAGTTCCGCCAGCGCCTCCTGGCTATGGGCGGCCATGGCCAAAAGCTCAGTGCAGTAACTTTGAAATAACAGACCGGCTTCGGTGGGGATAAGGCGGTTGGCTTGTCGGCGCAGCAGCGGCTGGTTCAGCCGGGCTTCTAGCTGACTAATGCGGCGGCTCAACGTGGATTTAGCAAGCCCGAGCTTCTGTGCGCTGCGCGTCAGGCTGCCGGTGGTCATCACATCGGCAAAAGCGGCGAGTTCATCAAAATCGTACATAGTCGGGGCCACTGGGGGAACGAGGTCACGCCATTGTGCCACTTAATTGTTTGAATGAAAATAATTGCTATTTTTGTTCCGGTTGGTTGAACGCACCGTCCCGCCTCTTTGTGCAAAGAGTATGCAAAAATACAAATGCTAATAATTCGTATTTAAGTATAAGTGCTCTTTCAATTCAAAGGAACCCGCTATGTCTTTACGTTTGCGCCGTACGCTGCTGGCCAGCGCTATCTCATCTCTCGCCTGCGGGGCAGTTGCGGCTCAAGAAACGCCTCAGCTCAACGATATCGTGGTCACCGCTTCTGGCTTTGAGCAGCAAATTAGCAGTGCACCCGCCTCAATCAGCGTCATCTCCCGTGAAGAGCTGGAGCGTGGACACTTCCAAAACGTCACCGATGCGCTGCGGGATGTCCCCGGCGTGGTAGTGACTGGAGGCGGGGCAGGCGATAACGGCAATGACATCTCCATTCGCGGTATGCCTTCCCAATACACGCTGATTCTGGTGGATGGCCGCCCACAAAACTCCCGCGAATCACGCCCCAACGGCAGCGCAGGCTTCGAACAGGACTGGCTGCCGCCGCTGCAAGCCATCGAGCGTATCGAGGTGGTGCGCGGGCCGATGTCGACCTTGTACGGCTCCGATGCCATCGGCGGGGTGATCAATGTGATTACCCGCAAAGTGGCGGATAGCTGGCACGGCAACATCCAGCTCGATACCGTGCTGCAGGAAGACAGCGCCTCCGGCGACAGCCGCCAAGCCAACTTCTACCTAAGCGGGCCGCTGGTGGCGGATCGTTTAGGCCTGCAGCTGTATGGCCGCACCTCAGAACGCGACGAAGACGATATTGAAAACGGCTACGAAGAGAAGAGCTTACAAAGCCTGACCGCACGGCTAAGCCTGGCCGCCAGCGATAACCACGACTTTACTGCAGAAGCGGGGATCACCGAGCAGGATCGCCGCTCGCTGGTTGGGCGCTCGGCGCCTGCGGAAGGGTGCCGTGGCGGCTGCACCGACAGTATCGGTGAATACACCAATAGCCATGTAGCGCTGACCCATAGCGGCCGCTTCGACTGGGGCACCAGCGAAACCTTCGTACAGCGTGAGCGCAGCGAAAACCAATCGCGGGATATCGAGATTACCAACACCACCGCGAAAACCAGCGCAGTGATTCCCTTGAGTATGCACATGCTCACCGTCGGCGCGAGCTGGGAAGAGGAGTCGCTGGAGGATGGCACCACCAACCAAATCTCCGACCGTACGGCGGTTGAGAACAGCCAGTGGGCGCTGTTTATGGAAGATGAGTGGATGCTGACAAACGCCTGGGCACTGACCGGCGGGCTGCGCCTGGACGATGACGACAACTATGGCAGCCACCTCAGCCCGCGCCTTTACAGCGTATGGAACATGACGCCGGAATGGACGCTGAAAGGCGGCGTGTCCACCGGCTACCGCTCGCCTAACCTGCGGGAAATTACCCCGGACTGGGGGCAAGTCAGCCGTGGCGGTAATGTTTATGGCAACCCTGACCTTGAGCCGGAAACCTCGCTCAATAAAGAGATTGCCCTGCTGTACGGCAACGACGCAGGCCTGAACGGCAGCCTGACGCTGTTCCACAACGATTTCGAAGACAAAATCACCCGTATCGCCTGCCCCATCGATATTTGCAATGCAGGCCCGAACCAGTTCGGCAGCGACCCCACGTACCGGGTCAACATCGATGACGCGGTGACCCAAGGGGTCGAGGCCAGTCTAGGCGCACCGCTGACCGACACGCTAGCGCTTACCGCCAGCTACACCTTCACCGATTCCGAACAGAAAAGCGGCGAGTACGCTGGCGAGCCGCTGACCCAGCTGCCCCGCCACCAGGTGTCGGCCACGTTGGATTGGGATGTGAGCGCACGGCTTAGCCAGTGGACCAAAGTGAGCTACCGGGGTGAGGAGAGCCAGCCCACCACCGGGCCGTCACAAAGCGCGATTGTCGCGCCGTCCTACACCTTCGTGGATGCGGGTATTGGCTATCAGCTCAACGATAGCACCACGGTGAACGCCGGTATCTACAACCTGTTTGATGAGCGCATCACCTACGACGAATACGGCTATGTGGATGACGGCCGCCGGGTGTGGCTGGGCCTGAACGTCGCTTTCTAAACATCCTGTCAGTAGGCAATAGACGCGGCCACCGATGGGTGGCCGTGTTTGTTTATGCCCGCGACCAGCCCGGCCACCGACGAGGAGAGCAGCGCATCCTCCAGGGAGTTCACCGTGCCGACCAGGTTAAGCTCTTGATAAATCGGCTCCCGGTTGACGCTCGCCAGCTCGACTCGTGGGGCAGATTGGGCCAGCGCGGTGCCAGCAACGAGTGAAAAGGCCAGTAGCAGCACAAAAGAAAGAGGGCAAGTAAAGGCACCGTCATAACAGGTTGTTTCCTAACATGAGTGAAAGGTGGTAAATGCGAAGGCGAGTAAAAGGCGCGCTGCTCATACTACCCAAGCGAGTGCGTTGACATATACCTGAATCCGTGAAGCCGGCGCCGACACTTTCCCTATCACCGCCAGCGAGCACTTTTTGATCATTCGCCCCGTGCAAGTTGGCTTTCGCAAGCCCGTTATTGCCAAAACCCACCGTGCTGA
>Ga0256829_1000888_pt1 | contig 26591 bp, 37 predicted proteins | sample 131447metaG_FD_185979 | JGI IMG/M metagenome (GOLD analysis project Ga0256829, IMG submission 185979) | Hydrothermal vent microbial communities from Lau Basin, Pacific Ocean - 131-447 | ecosystem: Environmental > Aquatic > Marine > Hydrothermal vents | place: Pacific Ocean: Lau Basin | collected... | reverse complement strand
TAATTCTTAATCTTCTTCTTTTTTATTATTTTAGTGTTTTTATAAGAAAAAAGAGAATTAAGAATTTATAGCGTTTAGAGCTCTTTGAAGTAATTCCCCATGATATAATTCCTGTCTTGATACAAATAATAGAAAATCGCTCAATTCTTTGTTATCTATTTTTTCAGCTAAAATAAGACATTGTTTTTCAGCGTCCATTTCTTCTTCAATATTTTCTTTTAAAAATTTTACAACACCTATATTTTCATATTTGTCGTGAGGGATTGGTCTTGGCAGTGTTAACACACCCATTTTACTTGCTAAATCGGCAAATCTTTTTAGATGATAAACAGAATCATAAGCCAAATCCGTAAAAGCTGCGTCAGCTACTGCTATATCACTGTGAACTTTTAGATAAGAATAAATTGTAATAAGCTCATATTCTTTAAATGTTTCTTCCATTAAAAAGAAAATTAAAGCGCTTTTTGATTCATCACTAAGTTCAACACCCGGCAGTTTTTTGTTTTCGTTAAATGCTGTGATTTTACTTTCTACATCAACTCTTCCAAGTTCTTCTATAAAATAAGAATCATCACTTCTTAATCTGTTTATTGTGGCATCATTTATCCCTTCATAAAGAGCTAAACTTTTATCTAGTTCAGATTTTAAAATTTCAATCAAATCACTTGAATTATCCACTCTTATTTTTGCTATGTTTTCATATTCAAAATCCATATTAAAAGGAACTTTTTTATTAACTCCGTCTTGCATAAGCCATACTAAATGTCTGTATTTAAAAAGTGCAATATCGTTTAATTTATGTCTTACATCCGCTTCTTGAACCATTACACTTGCGTATATGAATTTTATAAAATCTTCGTGAGTTTTTTGTATTATTTGTTGATAGTTCATTAATACTCCTTTTTGTTTTAGTATATCAAAAAAGAGAATAAAAAAATTGATTTAAATCAATTTTTGTGTTTTAAGACATATTTTATCGCATTTTCGTAGCTTAAAGTTTTTGCAATGCCTTTATATGCTATATCAAAAGCGGTTCCGTGGTCTACTGAGGTTCGTAGAATTGGCAGATTAAGTGAGATATTTATACTTTTATCAAAATATAAAGCTTTAAGAGGAGCTAATCCCTGGTCGTGATACATCGCTATGAAATTTCCTTTTCTTGAAGTAAAAGCGATATCAGGGACTAAGGGACCGTAAAATATATTTTTTTCAAGAATTTCATTTGCTTCTATGATAGCAGGTATTATCTCTTTAATTTCTTCATCTCCTAAAACTCCGCCATCCCCGGCGTGAGGATTTAGAGCTAAAACTCCTATCTCTTTAAAATTTGTGGATTTATAAAAATCTATAAAAAACTGAATTAAATTCTCTTTTTTTATTTTTTCAGGCACATTTTTTAAAGGAATATGCTCGGTAAAAAGGGCTACATACAAATCTTTACACCCAAGCATCATAATGGCGTTTTTTTGGAAAATATCTCTTAAAACTTCCGTATGACCTTTATATTTAAGTCCCGCTTTTCCCCAGGCTTCTTTATTTATAGGGAGGGTTGAAATGGCGTTAACTTTTTTTTCTTTTGCTAATTCAATGGCTTTGATAAAAGATTTATACGAATATTCTCCGCTTTTAGCATCAATAATTCCCGGATTTATTTCAAAATCTCCTTTAACTTCTTTTATTTCAAAATCATCCGGAATTTTATAGTTTAGAAGCTTAGCTCCTTTAATCAGCATTTTTTCATTTATACAGTAAACAGGCTCAACTAATTTTTTTATTTTATCGTGAGATTTTAGGGCGATTTCAAGTCCGATACCGTTTAAATCTCCTATACTAATGGCTACTTTTTGCATATTCTCTCGCCTTTTTAGTAAATTATAACAAATTAAAGGATTTTTAGCTGTGAATTTTTTTATCTTTGTAGTTTTTATGTTGATAAAATATCATTTAATAAGTAGCGAAATTTGTTTAATTTGACAAAAAATATATATTTATATATACTTATTAAAAAAGGATTTTTTATGGAAGCTATTGCAAAAGTTTTTCAAAGTGGAAATTCTCAGGCACTTAGAATTCCAAAAGAATTTAGATTAAATACCGATAAAGTAAAAATAATTTCAGTTAACGATTATCTTATTATAAAACCGTTAAATAACGAAATTAGAAAAGGATGGAGTGATTCATTTAAAAAAATGAGAGAAAACGGTGATGATACTCTTTTAATTGATGATGTGTTTGAGGATGATATTGATGTATGAGCAATATTCCATAGTTTTAGTAAATTTAAACCCTACTATTGGTTCTGAAATAAAAAAAACAAGGCCATGTGTGATTATTTCTCCAAATGAAATAAATTTCAATATAAATACTTTGATTATAGCCCCTATGACTTCAAAATCAAAAAACTATCCTACAAGAATAAAAGTTGATGAAAATTCTTATATTGTATTAGACCAGATAAGAACGATTGATAAAAAAAGGGTTATTAAAAAATTAGGTGAATTGGATATTGAAACTGTTTTAAAAATTAAACAGATTATTAAAGAAATGTTGGTTGATTGATTTGATGATTTTTGCTTTATTTAAAAAATTCACAAATATCAACTTTAAGTACTTTTGAGAGTTTATAAAGATGTTCGAGGTTGAAGTGTTTATTATATCTTAAATTTTCGCAGTTTGAATAAAAAGCTACGGATTTTATATCTATTTCAAGAGCTAAATCAAGTTGTGAATACCCTTTTTCTAATCTTTTTTTCTTAACATTTTCTCCAATTTTTTTGTAAAACTCTTTTATTTCTTTATTCATTAATATCCTATGGAATAAATTGACATTTGAATGATAAAGAGATATAATAAATTTGTCTTTATTCTATAGGATAAAACAATATTTACCAAAGGAGGTAGAAATGAGAAAGCTATTGATTTTAGTTGTGTTTTTAGTTGGATTTTCTTATGCTGGTATGATTATGCCAGATGGAGGTGGTGGTTATTGGACAGATGAAGGTCATTATATGAGTGATGGTGGAGGAGGACTGTGGGCTCCAAACGGAGATCATATACAGCCTTTAGGTAATGGCTTTTATTCTTATTAAAATTCGGTACTTTTTGTGCTGGATCCATTAATTTAATTGTAAAAAGAAAGTCTCTATTATCATTTATTTACTTTTCAGAGGACTCAATTGAAAAAATAAAAATAAAATATTTGAAATGTATAAATTGCAATTTTATCCTTTTTTATATATAATTATATATAAAAAAGGATATGTGCTATGGTTAAAAAATTATTTACTTTGGATGATGGAATTGCAAAAGAATTGGAAATTGTAGCAAAAACATTAAATACCACTCAAAAAGATATTGTGGAGAGGGCACTTGACTTTTATTTTGATTATAGCGATTCTTTTATAGCCGATAAAATAATTGATGCTGTGGAAAATAAAAAACTTAAAACTTTTTCAAAAGAAGAAACTTATGAAATTTTAGGAATATAATGAATCTTAAATATACAGAAATTTCAATCAAAGATTTGCTTGAATTTAATGAAAGTGACAGGAAGCTTATAGTTAAAAAGATTGAATATTTAGCTGAGAATTTTGATATTTTAAAAAAAAGTAAAAAAATAACCGAATTAAAAGGCAATCATAAAGGTAAATACCGTTTTGTGGTGGCAAGAAAAATAAGGGTAATTTTTCAGTTTAGAAGCAATGAACTGCTTATTTTAATATTAAGAGTAGGGAAAAGAAAGGATGTTTATAAATAATTTTTAGCCCACTCCCTTGCTTTTTGTAAATCTTCTTTTGTGTCAATTCCAAAGCTTTTTGTTTTAACTTTTATCATTTTAATTTTAAATCCGTTTTCAATAACTCTTAATTGTTCCAGTTTTTCTATATGTTCTAAATGTCCTTTTAAATTAACAAAAATATCTAAACTTTTTTTGTTAAATCCGTATATCCCGATATGACCTTTATATATGTGGGAAACATTGTCTCTGTTATATGGAATTTTGCTTCTTGAAAAATATAGGGCATTTGAATATTGGTCTATTACAACTTTTACTAAATTCGGGTCTTCGGCGTCAAGTTCGTTTATTTCTTTATAGCAGCTTGCCATTTTAAATTCATCTTTTATATTTTTAAGTTCATTTTTTACTTTTTCTAGGATTTCAGGCTCTAAAAACGGCTCGTCTCCTTGCATATTGATAATTAAATCATCTTTTTTCAGTCCTAAAATATCTGCCGCTTCTTTTATTCTGTCGCTTCCGCTTTTGTGGTTTTTGTCTGTTAAAACGGCTTTAAATCCATATTTATCACAAATTTCAATAACTTCTTTGGAATCTGTCGCTATTGCCACATCATCCACTTTTTTTGCTATTTTTGCACATCTAATTATCATCGGAGTGCCGTTAATATCTGCTAAAACTTTATTCGGGAGTCTTGAAGAGCTTAATCTTGCGGGAATAATAATCATTATAAGACCTTTTTTGATAAAATTATATCATTAAAATTTAAGGAGTGAAAATAAAACTTTATCAACCGAAAAACGGATATTGTTACAATTCCGATACTATGTTTTTATATGATTTTATTACATGTTTTAATATAAAGGGCGATGTCTTGGAAGTTGGCGGGGGATGTGGTGTTTTAGGGCTTTTAATTAAAAGGGATTTTCCTAAAATCAATTTAACCGTTATTGAAAAACAAAAAATTATGTTTGAATTTATTTTGAAAAATCTAAAAGAAAATAATTTAAAAGCCAAGGTTTTTAATGCGGATTTTTTAGAATTTGATTTTAATAAAAAATTTGATTTTATTGTATCAAATCCCCCTTTTTATAACGGCACTTTAAAAAGTGAGAATGAAATTAAAAAGATTGCCAGATATGAGGATTCTTTGCCAATGAGTGAGTTTTTTGAAAAGGTTAATAAAATTTTAAAAGAAAGAGGGGAATTTATTTTTTGTTATGATGCAAAAAGAATAGATGATATAATTTCAAAAATGCCAAAACCTTTAAAAATAACAGATATAAGGTTTTTTTATCCCAGGATTAATAAAAATGCAACTCTTGTTTTAATAAGAGCAAAAAGACACGCAAAATCTTTAATAAAAATTCATCCTCCTTTAATAGGATTTGAAGGGGAAGTTTTTTCAAAAGAGGCTGATGAAATATATAAAAAAGCCAATACGGAGAGTATAAAGATATAATGGAAAATGGAAAATTTAAAATGGAAAATATAATAAGTAAAGAAGGATTTCCTTATAAATTTAATGCCAATGCTTGTAAAAGTTGTGAAGGAAACTGCTGCATTGGGGAGAGCGGTTATATATGGGTTAGTTTAAAAGAGATTGAAGATATAGCTGAATTTTTAAAAATGGATAAAGAGTTTTTTATAAATAATTTTTTAATTAAAGTCGGTTATAAATTTTCTATTAAGGAAAAACCTCATAAAAACGGATTTGCCTGTATTTTTTTTAATAACGGATGTGAAATTTATCCTGTTAGACCAAAACAGTGTAGGACTTTTCCTTTTTGGGATTATTTTAAAGATAAAAGCAAAATTAACTCTCTTAAAAAAGAGTGTCCCGGCATTATAATAAATGAAGAATGGAGAATTGATAATTGAGAATTAAATATTTATTATTTTTATTGGTTTTTTTTGCCGGATGCAGTGTAAAACAACCGCAAATAGGAGAGAAGGTATTTCCAAAAGAGGATGATTATATTATAAAAGCATTGCTTGATGAACAAAACGGAGATTTAAAAGACGCTTTGAATATTTACAAATTTTTATATAAAAAAACTGACAAAATTATCTATTTCAGACGATATTTAACCATACTTTATGATTTGGGAAAATATAATGAAGTTATTAAAAAATCAGATAAGTTTTTGAGTGAACAATGGGACGATAAAGTTTTTAAAATTAAAATTTTTGCATTATTGCAAGAAAAAAAACTAAGCGAAGCAAAAAAAGAACTTATTAGTAAATTCAACAAAAAAAATGAATTTTTTTATACGATGATGGCTTTTATTTTGACAAAAGAGCATAAATATAAAGAGGCTCTTGAATATGCAAAAAGCGGATATGCACTTAATCCTTCAAAAAAAAATCTTTTGAATTTAAGCGATATTTTGGTAAATGAAAAGAAATATAACGAAGCAATAGCCTATCTTCAGACATATTTAAATGAAAAAGGGTGTGATTATGATGTCTGTTTGAGCTTGGCTCATATTTATAAAGAAGTTTATGATATTCCAAATCTTGCGAATATTTATGAAAAACTGGGGAGATATAATCCGGAATATTATATTTTGGCTCTTAATTATTATATGGATGAGGGGGATTATAAAAATGCCGTTAGAATAGTAAAAAAACATAAATTAAGTCAGGAATATCTTATGTATATTTATGAAGAAAAAAAAGAGTATAAAAAAGCGGCTTTAGTGGCAATGAATCTTTATCTTAAAACAAAAGATGTGAAGTATCTTTTAAAATATACAATATTTATTTATAAAGCGACTCCAAATAAAAAAACAGTAAAAGAAGTGGTTAAAAATCTTGAATATATAAAAAATTATATAAAAACTCCGTTTGTTTATAATTTTTTGGGATATTTGCTGATTGATAATAATATTAATCCTAAAGAAGGTTTGAAATATGTTCAAAAGGCAATAACTTTAAATCCTTCTAATACGGATTATATAGATTCTCTTGCGTGGGGGTATTATAAACTTCATAAATGCAAAAGTGCATGGGATATTATAAAAACTGTTGATAGTGACGATGAGACGGTTCTTCTTCATAAAAAACTTATAAAAAGGTGTTTAAATGATACTAAAAAAAATCATAAAAAAAACAAAAGAAGATTTGGAAAAAAGAAAAAATGAGAGTGATTTTAAAAAATTCTTAAAATTAAAAAGAGATTTCAGAGATGTTAAAAAAGCTCTTAAATCAACACCGGATAATCCTTACAGAATTATTGCCGAAGTAAAAAAGGCAAGTCCAAGTAAAGGAATTATAAAAGAGAATTTTAACCCGATAGAAATAGCAAAAATTTATAATGAAACAGCGGATGCTATGAGTATTTTGACAGAACCGCACTTTTTTCAAGGTTCTATTGAATATTTAAAAGAAATTAACAACTTCAGCAAAATACCTCTTCTTAGAAAAGATTTTATAGTTGATGAATTTCAAATAGCCGAGGCTTACGGGGCGGGGGCTGATTTTATTTTGTTAATAGCAAAAGCACTTGAAACGAATGAACTTAAAAAGCTTTATGATTTTGCAAAAAACATAGGGCTTGAAGTGCTGTTTGAAATACATGATGAAGAGGATTTACAAAAAGCGCTTGAAGTAGGAGCTGAAATTATAGGCTTTAATCACAGAAACTTAAAAACATTTGAAATGGATATGGATTTAAGCAAAAAACTTATACCAAAACTTCCAAAAGGCGTAATAGTTGTAGCAGAAAGCGGAATAAACTCTCCTAAGATTATTAAAAAACTTCATCAAAACGGTGTGGATGCATATTTGATAGGAGAACATTTTATGAGACAAAACGATATAAAACAGGAAATTTTAAAATTCAAAGCGGAATGATTTTTGCTTTATTTCAAAAAAGGATTATATTGAAAAGAGTTATTTTTATTACCGCACTGGGTTTATATTTTAGCGGATGTTCAAGCCACTATATAAATCCGACTCTTTCTATGACGCCTCCTAAATATGTTCAGCAGATGCCAAGCAGGGAAGATGATAATATTAATAATAACCCGGGTTCTCTTTTTAAAAATTCGGATAATCTTTTTTCCGATACAAAAGCCAAAAAAGTCAATGATATTGTAACGGTGATAATTACAGAAAATATATCTCAAATTTCTCAGGCAAGTAAGAAGCTCAGTGAAGCAAATCAAAATAACGGAGGGCTTTTTGATGCAAGTATAAGCGGAGGGGTAAATGTAGGCGGTAAGAAATACGGCATTAGCAAAACAGGAATAGGACTTAATTTACCTTTAATGAACTCAAACCGCTCTTTTACCGGAAGCGGGACTCAAAATACTAAACAACAGTTTAATACAACTATAAGTGCAAGAATTGTAAAAGTTCTTAAAAACGGAAGTTATTATATTTACGGCACAAAAGAGATGCTTTTAAACGGAGAAAAACAAGTCGTGCAAATAAGCGGGGTTATCAGACCTCAGGATATAAGTGCGGATAATACCATTGATTCAAAATATATAGCGGATGAAAAAATTGCTTATAAATCCCAAGGAGATATAAAAGATTATACTTCTCAAGGCTGGTTTGCCAAATTTTGGAATAAAATTATGCCCTGGTAAAAATCCATTGATCTGAATCATTGAATAAAAGGTTATAGAACTTATAATTGTAAATAAAAAAGGCAAAATTATGAACCTGTCATTGATTCAAAAAATAAAGGGCTCTTATTCATTAATTTTAGCTGTTACGATTATTCAGTCATTATTAATCTATTTTAGTGTTTCACATATAAAAGAAGAGAGAAAAAATCTAACCGATACTATAATCCCGATACAAAAATCAGCAGATGAACTTCATAAAAATGTATTAAATGAATTTGTTATCGCTTATAAGTATCTTGTTGATGAAAATAATCAAACCCTGCTTTTTAAATTAAAAAATATTGCAAAAAAATCAGATTCCAAACTTTTAGAACTAAATAAAAAATTTAATTTTTTAAAATCCAAATATAAAAATGAAAAGAAAAATATAGTTCTTATTGAAAAAATGATTAATAATATTAAAAAAATTGAAAATAAAATTATTAATCTTGTAAATAAAGGTGATTTTAATATTAAAGATGTTGAAAAATTTGAACCTGTAATAGAAAAAGATTCCAATATAGTGGATAATAATATTTCACAAATAGTAAATGCTTCTACTAAAATTTTTATAAAAGAAGAAAACAGTATTTTAAATACTTTGTTTGTTTCTTTGTTTTTTGAAGTGTTTGTAATAGGTTTAATCGGTGCAATAATTACAAAGCAGTTTAATTCAACTTTTAAAAAATTAGAAGAATATATCAAAAATACAATAGAAAACAATGATTTATCAAAAGAAACAAAAATCAAAAATATTTTAGGAGAGCTTACTGATAAATTAATAGGGAAATTCAGAGATATAATATCCGATTTTTCATCAAATATTTCGCAAAATAAGCACTTAGCAAACAGTGTAAATAAAGATATTTTGGTTATTGAAAAAAATTCCGATAATGTTTTAGCTTCAATGCAGACTTTACAAAAAGATATGGATAAAACTTTTGAAGAAAACAATCAAATTTTAGAAGAATGTAAAGATGAGGTAAAAGGGGTGTTTAAAGCAAATGAGTTTTTATCAAGTGCTGTGGAAAATATAACTAATTTAAATCAGAAAATTAATACGGCTGTTGCAAATGAATCCGAATTGGCGGAGAGAATGGTTATATTGTCTGATAATGCAAAAGAAATTGATGAAGTTTTAGAAACAATAAAAGAAATTGCAGACCAGACAAATTTATTGGCTCTTAATGCCGCAATAGAAGCGGCTAGGGCAGGAGAACATGGAAGAGGATTTGCGGTAGTTGCCGATGAAGTTAGAAAACTTGCTGAAAAAACTCAAAAAAGTTTGGTGGAAAGTTCTTCTATTGTTAAGAGTATAACACAGTCTGTTACCGAATTGTCCGATGAACTGGTTGATAATTCAAAAAGAGTTTCAAGCTTATCTAAAGTTTCCGATAATGTTCAAGGAAAAATCAATGAAACACAAAAAGCTATAGATTTAGCTATAAAAGTAACTGATAAACTGGTTGAAAATTTTGAAAAAACATCTAAAAACATTGAAAAAGCAAAAAAACTTTCAAATAATGCCGGTTTGGTTTCTATTGAAAATAAAAAAAGTGTGGAAGCTATTAAAAAAAGTATTCTGACTTTAAATGAAAGTATTGAAAAACTCAATAAAGAAATTTCTTTTTATAAAATATAAGCGCTTAAAGCATCGGCTAATAAAAAGTCGTAAGAGTGAATTTTATTTTCTTTTTTATATAATTTTTGCTCTTTGATTAAAATTTGCGCTCTTTTTAATTCATTTTCATTTAAAATATTTTCGTTAAATCCGGCTTTGCTTCTAAGACCTAAAAGGATTTTTTCCTTTTTTATATCCTCATCGCTTAAATATTCATATTCATATTTTGTGGGATTTTTAATATATTCATAAACATTTTTTTTGGTGTAATACCTGAAATTTTTAATAAAGCCTACAGCTCCGGCGCCAATTCCTAAATACTCTTTATGTTTCCAATATCCCAGATTATGAATACAGGGGTTGCCGAAGTTTGATATTTCATATTGGTTGAAATTTTTTTTAATTTCTTCAATAAACCATATTTCAAGCTCTTCGTCTTCTTTTCTTTTTGAAAAATCCTCTTCCCATTTCGTGTTTTTTTCTATCATAAGCGAATATGCGCTTATATGGGTTATAGGAAGAAAATCTATTGTTTTTAAATCGTTTTGTAAAAGAGTGTAATTATCCACGGCGGTTGCATAAATAATATCAAGATTTATATTTTCAAAGCCTGCTTTTTTTGCATTTTTGATAGTGTTAATTGCCGTTTTAGAAGAGTGGTTTCTATTTAAAAATTTCAGTTTTTCATCATCAAAACTTTGAACTCCAAAACTAATTCTGTTTACTCCTAGATTTTTAATATTTTTAAGCCACTCAAAAGAGGCATTTGGGTTTGATTCTATTGTGATTTCTTTTGTATCTTTTAAAAAAGGATTAAGTAGTTCAAATAATTTTTCATAAAAAGAAACGGGCATTGTTGAAGGTGTCCCCCCTCCTATAAAAACGGTTTCAAAGTTTTTTATATCAAATTTTTCAATATCATTTAAAAATTGATTTTTTATTGCCTTAAAATACTCTTTTTTTAGATGATTTAAATTTGTATAGGAGTTAAAAGCACAATAATTACACTTACTGTCGCAAAAGGGAATGTGAATATATAATAATTTTTTCATTTTCTATTTTCCATTTCTCATTTATTGGTTATAATTTTACTAAAAAAAGGTGAAAATTTTGAAAAAATACAGACCAAATGTTGCCGCAGTTATACTTTCACCTAAATATCCCGAAAAAGTGGAGGTTCTTGTTGCTAAAAGAAACGATATAGACGCCTGGCAGTTTCCACAAGGTGGGATTGATGAGGGTGAAAGTCCAAAAGAAGCTCTTTTTAGAGAATTAAAAGAAGAAATAGGCACAGATAAAATAGAAATAATTGCCGAGATGCCCGAGTGGCTTAGCTATGATTTTCCAAAAATAATAGCACAAAAAATGTATCCGTATGATGGTCAAAAACAAAAATATTTTTTAGTCAGACTTAAAAAAGATGCGAAAATTAATCTAAAAACGGAAATACCGGAATTTGACGATTACAAATTTGTTAGGCTTGGGGATGTTTTCAAATATGTAAAATCATTTAAAAGACCCGTTTATAAAAAAGTAATTGAATATTTTAAACGAAACGGATATTTATAAGGAGAAATATGTTAGTTGTTCAAAAATTCGGAGGAACAAGTGTCGGAGGACTTGACAGAATAGAAAATGTTGCAAATATTGTAAAAAAATATAAAGAAAACGGAGAGGATGTTGTAGTTATTGTTTCGGCAATGGCGGGAGAGACGAATAAACTTCTTGAATACGCCGCCCATTTTACAAAAACTCCACCTCAAAGAGAAGTTGATTTGTTAGTTAGCAGCGGAGAGAGGGTTACAAGTGCACTTTTATCTATTGCACTTCAATCAAAAGGAATTGACGCTATTGCTCTTACGGGAAGACAGGCCGGAATTGTGACGACAAGCGACCATATGAAAGCCAGAATTATGGATATAAATCCTGAAAAAATGCAAAAACAACTTGAAAAAGGAAAAGTTGTAATAGTTGCGGGTTTTCAGGGAATTAATGAAAACGGAGATGTTACTACACTCGGACGCGGAGGAAGTGATTTGACGGCTGTTGCTATTGCCGGGGCGCTTAAAGCCGATAAATGTGAAATTTATACGGATGTTGATGGAATTTATACAACAGACCCAAGAATTGAGCCTAATGCCAAAAAAATAGATATGATAAGTTATGATGAAATGCTTGAACTTGCAAGCCTTGGGGCAAAAGTTATGCAAAGCCGCTCTGTTGAACTTGCAAAAAAATTAAATGTTGATATTGAAGTAAAATCTTCGTTTGAGCCTTTTAAAAAAGGAACATTAATTACAAAGGAGAATGAATTTATGGAAAAAGTTTTAGTAAGCGGTATTGCTCTTGATAAAAATCAGGCAAGAGTCAGTATTTTCGGAGTGGAAGACAGACCCGGAATCAGTGCGGAAATTTTCGGGAAACTTGCAGATGAAAATATAAATGTGGATATGATTGTTCAAAATGTAGGTAAAGACAATAAAGCAAGTCTTACTTTTACAGTTCCTGCAACCGAGCTTGAAATGACTAAAAAAGTTTTAAAAGAGTATGAAAATTCTTCTGAAGCAATAGAATATGACAGTGATATTGCAAAAGTTAGTATAGTAGGTGTTGGTATGAAATCACACAGCGGGGTTGCTGCTGAGGCTTTTGAAACTTTGGCAAAAGAGAATATCAATATTTTGATGATTTCTACTAGTGAAATTAAAATTTCTATGGTTATTGCGGAAAAATACGGAGAATTGGCAGTTAGGGCGTTACATACAGCTTATGAATTGGATAAGTGATGGATTTAAACCGTTTTATTATGGATTTGATTCGTAAAAAAAATTATAAGTGGATGGAAGAGAGAAGACTTGATTTTGTTCCTCTTTTGTCTGTGTTTTTAAATCAAATCCTTGATGCAAAAAGTGTTCTTATCATAACCGATGAAAAAAGAAAATGGTATGGTGATTATCTTTTGTCAAAAATCAATAATTTTAATGAATTTAAACCCCAGTTTTTTCCTTTTTATGTGTTAGAAAATGTTGTTCCTCAAATAAAAGAAGCAAAACATCCCGAACAATATGATATGATAGAAGATATGCTTGAAGTCTCTTTTAACGATTATATTTTTTGGTATATAGGGCAGGAAACTCCTATGCTTAAATTTGCAAGAAAAAAGCCCGATTCTTTTTATTGGATTATGGATAATGATTTGTCTAAAAATTTTTATTTAAAATCAACAGATATTTATCTGGATAATAAGCTTTTGAATTTAGCAGATTTGGTTAATAAAAGTTTAAATGCCGCTGTTTTTGGAGAAATTGAAATTTGAGCAGGGCTATTATTACCAATGATATAGATAAATTTTTAGAAAAAATTAAAGCTTATGAGATTATAAGACGGGATGAACTAAAAGTTGATGATATTGCTTTTATAAAACAAAAAGCCTATATTGCAGATAAAAATAAAAGGCTTATTGTAATAGCTGCCGAAAAATTTAATATTTATGCACAAAACGCTCTTCTTAAACTCATAGAAGAGCCTCCTAAAAATATAGAGTTTTTAATAGTTACAAACTCAAAATATTCTTTGCTTGATACAATTCTTTCAAGGGTTTTTATAGAAAAAGTTATTTATCAAAAAGAGCATAATGAAAAATTAAAGATTCTTACAAATGAATATATTTTAGAGATTTTAGATTCTAAAAAAGAAAAAGAAGAGATAAAAGAGTTTTTATATGATATTGTAAAACAAAAAGAATTAAATGAAGAACAGATGGAAATTATTGTAAAAAGTATAAAAATGTTAGAACTCAATCTTGATAAAGAGTCAATATTAGCTCTTGTTATGCTTAGTTTAAAGGTCTAAAAATGAGAATATTCAAATTAAACCCTGATACCGATATTTTAAAAGTTATGCAAAAATTAGGGGTTGATAAACCGGGTATTGAAATTATGAAAAAAAAGTCTTCAAAATTTATGTTTTATATAAAAGATATAAGCTGCGGAGCGGCAAATATTTTAAAACAAGACGCTTTAAGTATAGGTGCAGAGCTTGCCGTGCCTATAGGAGCACCTAATTGTAAAAAAGAAAAATTTGATGCAGTTTTATTTTGTAATCAAAAACAGCTTGAAATTTTATCTAAAAAAGAGCTCAGCCAGCCTTTTAAACTAAAAGATTTTGCAAAACAATTAAAAAAATTTGTAAATTTGCCTAAATTTCCTTTAAAAATTATGGGTGTAATTAACGCAAATGACGATTCTTTTTTTGAGGGAAGCAGATTTAGCGGAAGCGAAGCTGTCAGGGAAATAGAAAAAATGATAAATGACGGGGCAAAAATAATTGATATAGGAGGGGTCTCAAGTAGACCCGGCAGTGTTTATCCAGGAGTTGAAGAAGAACTGAAAAGAGTTAAACCTATAATTGATGAAATTTATAAAAACAGACTTTATGAAAAGGTTGTTTTTAGTATAGATACATTCGAAGCTGATGTTTTGGAATATGCGCTTGATAGGGGATTTAAAATAGCAAATGACATTACAGGGCTTGAAAATGATGAATATGCCGAAATAGCGGCAAAATATAATGCAAGTGTAGTTATTATGCATAAAAAAGGTATTCCAAAAGATATGCAAAAAAATCCGTTTTATGAAAATGTAATTTTGGAAGTTGATGAATTTTTTGATAGTAGAATCAAAAAAGCAAAAAGTTTCGGGATAAAAGATATTATTTTAGATGTTGGAATAGGTTTTGGTAAAAGACTTGAAGATAATTTGGCTTTGATTAAACATTTAGAGCATTTTTTACATTTCGGGTATGAGATTTTAATGGGGGCTAGCAGAAAATCTATGATTGATATGATTATGCAAAAAGAAGGTGTTTTTACAGCTGCTAAAGACAGACTTCCCGGAACTCTTGCTGTTCATATAGAAAGTATTAAAAACGGAGCTAGTATCATTAGATGTCACGATGTAGCTGAGCATTTTCAGGCATTAAGAGTTTTTGAAGAGATTAGGAATTTTGATGTTTAGAAGACAAATTCAGTTAATAGGTAAAGAAAATCAGGATATTTTATCTAAAAAAAGTGTTTTAATTGTAGGGTGCGGGGGACTTGGAAATTCCCTTGGTATGATTTTAAGCTGTATAGGTCTTAAAAAAATAGTTTTAATAGATTTTGATGAAATTGAAATTCATAATCTCCATCGCCAATTAGCTTTTAACAAAAAAGATATAGGCAAAAGTAAAGCTGAGGTTTTAGCCAAAAACATTAAAAGATGTGATACAAAAATAGAATTTATTAATAAAAAATTTGATGAAAATTTAGAAATTGAAGTAGATTTGGTGTTTGATGCAAGTGATAATTTTAAAACTCGTCAAAAAATAGATAAATTTGCTAAAAAAAAGAAAATTCCCTGGATTTATGCAAGTGTTGATGAATTTGTAGGACAGGTTGGGGTGTTTGAAAAAAGTTCTTTTGATATGTTTGCCATTAAAGAGCAGGAAACAAAAGGTCAAATTCCTTCAATGGTAAGTCTTATTGCAAGTATTGAAGCTATGCTTGGAATAAAAAAATTAATAGGAAAACAAGAAGAGATTTTATATTTTGTAGATTTTAGCAAAGAGCTTGAAATTAAAAAATTTAAACTCTAAAACCATTCGCTTATTTTACGGCTTAAAACAGGGTCAAATAAAATAAAAGCAAATAAAGCCAATATTATTTGAAATATATTATCCATTTATTATCTTTTTCATTTTTTTTACCGCTTCAAAAAGTCCTGTAAAAAGAGCATTTGCTATAATTGAATGACCTATGTTAAGTTCCGTTATCTCTTTTATTTTTAAAATTTCTTCTACATTTTGGTAATTAAGTCCGTGTCCTGCCGCAATTTCAAGCTCTAAATCTTTTGCCAGTTTTGAAGCGTCTTTTAAAAGATTTAACTCTATTTCAAGCTCTTTTTTAAGTGTTTTTTTGTCTATATTTTCATAAAGTTTAAAAGGTGTTTGATTTATATTTGAATTTAGAGCCAAAAATATATTTGCAAATTTTCCGGTATGAAGTTCTATCATTTCGGCATTTAGTTCTTTTGATTTTTTAATCTGTTCAAAATCCGGGTCAATAAAAAGAGATACTTCAATATCGTTTTTATGCAGTTTTTCTATTGCATTTTTGATTCTTTTTTCGTTTTTGATTGTGTCAAGTCCGCCTTCTGTGGTAACTTCTTCTCTTTTTTCCGGAACAAGTGTTGCACGGTGCGGTTTAAGAGAGCAGATAATGTCAATTATTTCTTCATTTACAGAACACTCCATATTTACAGGCAAAAAGCTGTTTTTTATAATATTTTCGGCATCAAAATCATTCATATGTCTTCTGTCTTCTCTTAAATGAATAGTTACCTGCTCGGCACCTGCTTGTTTTAAAATTTCAAGAGCCATTAGGGGATTTGGTTCGTTTATTTTTCTTGCATTTCTAAGAGTTGCTATATGGTCTATATTTACTCCAAGTTTCATAATTAGCCTTTTTTATGCTTATTATAGCTAATTTAAAAACTAATTTTTGTTATAATTTCTTAAAAAAGGATAAATATGAAATATTTTATCGGAACCGACCACGCAGGGTTTGCTGTAAAACCTTTTGTAATTGAATATTTACAAAAAAAAGGTATTGAAGTAGAAGATTTGGGAACATATTCATCTGAAAGTGTTGATTATCCAGATTTTGCTCATAAAGTTGCCGAGGCTGTATTGGCAAATGAAGGAACTAAAGGGATTTTAATTTGCGGCAGCGGAATAGGAATGAGTTTAGCGGCAAATAAACATAAAGGTATAAGAGCTGCTCTTTGTCATGATGCTTATACTGCCGAAATGGCAAGAAGACATAATGATGCAAATATTTTATGTTTTGGAGAAAGAGTTGTGGGGGTAGGTGTTATTGAATCTATTCTTGAAGCATGGCTTACACACGAATTTGAAGGTGGAAGACACGAAAGAAGGGTAAAAAAGATTGATAATTTTTAATTGGATTTTTCTTACAATCGTAATTATTGTTATTTTAGTTTTAATATTTAAAATGTTTTATTATAAACATTTGCATGATAAAACGGTAGCCGAAAGAAATCAACTCAAAGATGCATTGAAAGAAGCTGAAATCCTGATAAAAAAATATCAAATTCAGCTTCAACGCTCTTTAGGTAATATGGGGCTTTTGGATGAAGAAGTTAGCAAACTTAAAGCTGATTTAAAAGCGATAAAAAGTAGAAATTCTCAACTTAGAGTTGAAAACGAGCAATTAAAAAGAAGAATAAGAGAACTTGAAAATAAAATTGAAGCTTTACTTTGATTTCTTCTTTGGTCTAAATGCACTAGGACTCTTGATATAATCACCATCTATTAAATCAATCGCATACGGAATTGCAGCCCATACTGCTTCAAGATTTTCTTTAATAGCTTTTGGACTCCCCGGCAGATTTAAAATAAATGAATTTTTAACAACTCCGGCAATTCCTCTGGCAAGTATGGAAGTCGGGACATATTTTAGACTATGCATTCTCATAAGCTCTCCAAATCCCGGGAGTTCTTTTTCTATTACTTTTTTTGTGGCTTCCGGGGTCACATCTCTTTTTGCAGGTCCTGTGCCGCCTGTTGTAAGAATTAGTGAGCATTTCAGATTTACAAGTTCATTTAAAGTATCTATTATTTTTTCATAATCATCAGGAATTAATCTGTAAATTGTCTCAAATTCATTAATGATGTTTTCTTTTAGAAATTTTTCAATTTCTTTTCCACTTTTATCTTCATAAATACCTTCGCTTGCTCTGTCGCTCATTGTAACAATACCGATTTTTAGCATGATTTACCTTTTGTAGAAAAATAGAAAAAAAAGAAGATTATTTTGCGTCGTAATCTATGCCTTCTTTTTCTTTAAGCATTTTGATTAGATGTTGTTTGTATCCTTCAACCCATTTATCAACATCATCAACTTTAATTCTTGCAACACCGCTCTCAATGGCAGCTCTTGCAACTGCTACTGATTCATCAACAAATACTCTTCTGTCAAACGGTTTTGGTAAGATATATTCTTTTCCGAATTTTAAATCCGCTCCGTTGTAAGCCTCTTTTACATATTTAGGAACCGGTTTTTTAGCAAGGTCAGCAAGCGCATAACAAGCTGCGACTTTCATTTCCATATTTACAGCTTTTGCGTGTGTATCAAGTGCACCTCTAAAGATAAATGGGAATCCTAAAACATTATTTATTTGATTTGGATAATCGCTTCTTCCTGTTCCAATCATTAAATCATCTCTAACTTCAAGGGCTAGTTCAGGTTTAATTTCCGGGTCAGGATTTGCCATAACAAAAAGCATTGCATCAGGTGCCAGTGTTTTAACCATATCTTGAGTGATACAGTTTGCCGCTGAGTTACCAATTACTGCATCGGCTCCTTTTAATGCATCAGCAAGTGTTTCAATATCTTCATCAACAGCCCAAGGTTGTTTGTATTTATTTAAATCTGTTCTTTTTGTTGTAATTGCACCTTTTGAATCGGTTACAATAATATTTTTAATTCCAAGTGCTTTATACATTTCAGCCGCAGCAAGTCCTGCTGCTCCAGCTCCTACAACAACAACTTTTATTTCATCAAGTTTTTTACCCGCAATTTCACAACCGTTGATAATCGCTGCAGCTGAAAGAATAGCAGTTCCGTGTTGGTCGTCGTGGAAAACAGGAATATCACATTCGGCTTGAGAAAGCTTTTCTATATCAAAACATTTCGGAGCTTTGATATCTTCAAGGTTGATTCCGCCAAAAGTTGGAGAAATAGCTTTTACTACGCTTACAATTTCATCAATTTCGTGAACATTAAGCTCAATATCAAATGCATCAATAAAAGCAAATTTTTTAAATAATACAGATTTTCCTTCCATTACAGGTTTTCCTGCAACCGGTTTAAGTGTTCCAAGTCCTAAAACTGCTGTAGAATCACTTACAACCGCTACTAAGTTAGCTTTATTTGTGTATTCATAAGCCAAACTTTCATCCTTTTCTATTTCAAGACAAGGAATTGCAACACCCGGAGAATATGCTATTGAAAGGTCTCTTGAATCTCTAACAGGTTTTGTAACTTCAATAGCCGTTTTCCCGGGGACCGGTTTTGCGTGATATTCTAATGCTTCTTCTTTTGTAAAAGTTTGTTTTGACATTTCGTCTCCTTATAGTTTTTTGTTTATTATATTCAAAAAGTTACAAAAATTTACAATAAACAGAGCTTATTAAATAAAAGTGTTACAAAAAGTAATTTTAAAATATGGTAAAATTCTTAAAAAAAAGGCTTAATATTGATTATTGACACTCATACACATTTGGATAATGAAAAATTTAGTGAAGATGTTGATGAAGTTATTAAAAGGGCAAAAGAAGCCGGAGTAAAAGAATTTATTATTCCCGCAGCCGACCCTAAAGATTTACCAAGAGCCGTTAGATTAAGTGAACAATATGATGAAATATTTTTTGCAGTAGGTGTTCATCCTACAGAAATAGATAAATATGAAGACAAAATTTTGCTTGATTTTATAACTCATCCTAAATGTGTGGCTGTTGGAGAAATAGGACTTGATTATCACTGGGTAAAAGAGGAATCCGATAGAAAAAAACAAAAGGAGTTTTTTATCAGACAGATTAATATTGCAAAAGAGTATAATAAGCCGATTATTATTCATGTAAGAGAGGCTACACAAGACAGTTATGATATAATTAAATCGTTTGAAAATATAAAAGGTGTTTTTCACTGTTTTAATGCCTCTGAGCAATTACTTGAGTTTAGTGAAAATTTTTATTACGGAATAGGCGGAGTTATTACATTTAAAAATGCCAAAAAATTGATAAATGTTTTTCCGAAAATTCCTAAAAACAGAGTAATTATAGAAACAGACGCGCCGTATCTTACGCCTCATCCTTTTAGAGGGCAAAGAAACGAGCCGTTTTATACAACGATTGTCAGAGATAAGATTTCCGAGCTTTGGGGTGTTGATAAAAAAGAAGTTGAAAATATTACGACAAAAAATGCAAAAAGGCTTTTTGGAATATGAAAAAAATTTTAATTTTTATAGGGATGATTAATCTTTTATTTGCCAATGTTTTTGTAGATAAAGATACTCAAATATTAAATTCCCTTAATATAGAAAGTAATTTTATAAATAATCCTTTGTTAAAAGAAAAATATAGATATTATAAAAGATATGAAAAAAGATATTTGATAAATTCCTTGCAAAACGGGTTTGAGTATATTCCGATTTTAAAAAGCGAAATAAAATCTTCTTTTTTACCAAAAGAGATGTTTTCCGTGGCAATGGCAGAGAGTTATCTTAATACAAAGGCAAGGTCCGATGTAAGTGCGGTTGGACTTTGGCAGTTTATGCCGGCTACGGCAAAAAGATTTGGTCTTAGGATAAATGATTATGTTGATGAAAGAAGAGACGCCCTTAAATCCACACATGCGGCAATAGAGTATCTTAAATATCTTCACGGTTATCTTGGTAAATGGTATTTGGCAATTATGGCTTATAATGCTGGAGAAGCAAGAGTAATAGAAGGTGTGGTAAGAGCGAAACTTGATAAACTTTGCAGATTGAATCCGAAATTAAAATATTCTTCAAAAATGAGAAAATACAGAAAAATTGTAAGAGAGTATCAACTTCATGGTGCAAGAGATTATTATAAACTTTACAGCTTATACAAAAAACTGAAAAATGTAAAAATTGATTTGAATAATCTGATGAGATATCAAAAAGGTTTAAAAAGTCAATATCTGCCAAAAGAAACAAGAGATTATATTCTAAAAGTTTTAAGTATCAGTTTTTTATTTGCCGATATGGATTTAATGGAATTTACAAACAGGCAGTTAATGAAAGGAAAATCCACATTTACAAAAGTTTTTGTTCCTGCGGGGACATCTTTATATTATGTCTCAAGACTTTTAAATATAAAATACAGCACACTAAGAAGATATAACGCCCAGTTAAAATACTCTTTTACACCTCCTTATAGATATTATATTTATATTCCGGCTAACAGGTATGAATATTTTAAAATGGCATTTAATCCGAAAAACAGAAAATATGTTTATATTTACAGAATTAAAAAAGGGGATACTCTAAGAAAAATTGCAAACAGGTTCGGAGTAAAAGTAAAAATTTTGACAGCCTATAACAGACTTGGCAGATTTTTACATATAGGTCAAAAACTTTTTATACCTTTAAATTCAAAAGTCATAAACTATAGAGTTAAAAACGGGGACAGTTTAGGGGTTATCGCAAGGAAATTCGGTATCTCTTATAAAAAAATAATGGCTTTTAATAATTTAAAAAGTTCTTTTATAAAAGTAGGGCAGTTGCTTAAAATCCCGCAAAGGTTTTAAATGAAAAAATTTCTCTTTTTTTTATGGATAATATTCTATATTACAGGATGCACCAGCAGATATGAAACATATCACAGTTATGTTTTGCCATCTCCAAATAAAAAAGGAACCCAAAAACCTTATGTGGTAAACGGGGAAGTTTATTATCCTTTAAAAAGAATTCCGCTTGGATATACACAAAGAGGAATTGCCAGCTGGTATGGACCGAATTTTAACGGGCAAAAGACAAGTAACGGTGAGATATATAATATGTATGCCATGACTGCAGCCCATAAAACTTTACCTATGAATACTATTGTAAGAGTAACGAATTTAAGAAATAATAAAAGTGTAGTGGTTAGAATTAACGACAGAGGACCTTTTGTTGCTAACAGGATTATTGATTTGAGTTATGCCGCAGGTAAAAAAATAGGACTTAATATAACCGGGACGGCTCCTGTTAAACTTCAGGTTATAAAATTTGAAGGTAAAGATTATGTAAGCGGATATAAAATCCAAATAGGGGCGTTTTTGAGAAAACTAGGGGCTGAAAAAACCGCTGGAAAATATAAAAAATTTGGTTATAATACGGAAATAGCAAAAATAGACGGATTTTATAAAGTTTTCCTTACAGGCTTTAAAACATATAACGAAGCAAAAAGATTTGAGATTGAACACAATATAGCCGGATTTGTAGTAGGAGATTAAATGACACAAATAAAAAGAGAAACAAAAGAGACAAAAATAGAAATAATCGTTGATATTGAAGGTAAAATAAAAACCCAAATTTCAACGGGAATAGGCTTTTTTGACCATATGTTGGAAGCTTTGGCAAAACATAGCGGGATAGCTATGCAAGTTTACTGTGAAGGTGATATTGAAGTGGATTATCATCACAGTGTTGAAGATGTGGGAATTGCAATCGGGTCTGCTTTGTATGAAGAAGTGTTTCCGATAAAAGATATAGAAAGATTTTCAAATGTTGTTGCAATTCTTGATGAAGCGGCAGTTGAGGTTGATTTGGATATAGGCGGTAGACCTTATTTGGTATATGAAATGCCTGTTGATGGAGCTATAAGGGATTTTGATTTGGAGCTTGTGGAAGAGTTTTTTAAATCCCTTGTATTTAATTTTAAAATTGCAGCTCATATTGTTTATAAAAGAGGAAGCAATAAACATCATATAGTTGAGAGTGCTTTTAAATCTTTTGCCGTAGCTTTAAAGAGGGCATTAAAATATTCAAACAGCGGTATTCCTTCAACAAAAGGTGTGTTATGACAGAACTTATCGTAATAGATGTTGACGGAACATTGACGGATGGAAAAATTTATTACTCGGATAATAATGAAGAGATTAAAGCTTTTAATATAAAAGACGGGCTTATGATAGCTTCATGGAACAGGCTCGGTAAAAAAAGTGCCATTATTACAGGCAGAATATCTTCTGTTGTTGAAAGAAGGGCAAAAGAACTTAATATTACTTATGTTGAGCAGGGTATTAAAGAAAAAAATAAAAAACTCGAAGAAATTTGTGAAAAAGAGGGTATAAATCTTTCAAATGTGGCTGTAATAGGCGATGATATGAATGATTATTCTATGATGAAATTGGTCAATAAAACATTTGCCCCTCTTGACGCAAATGCTTTTATTTATGATTATGTATCAACTCCTTTGATTAAAAAAGGAGGAGACGGAGCAGTGGCTGAAATGATAGAAAGATTATTAAAAGAAGAAAATTTATATGAGAAATTTTTGGAATTATGGGTAAAATAATTCTTTTTTTTATTTTTTTGATATTGGCTATGCTTTTTCCGATATATGAATATTCTTTGCAAAAACCTGCAAAAAAAATTAAGGTTCCGAAAAATATAGCCATAGCTGATATCTATAAGGGAAAATTCAGAACATATGATAACAATTTGACTAAAACAGGGTATTTCAATTCTTTAAGTATTTATAAAAAATATTATTTAGGAAACAATATTTTTGTGAATGATGTAATAAAAAAAGAGCATTACAGTGCAAAAAAAGCAAAATTTGAAAATTCGGTTGTGTATGCGGATATTTTTCATTATCAAAACAATAGTTATATTCTTGATACTTTAAAAGCTGTTTATTCACTGAAAACGAAGATATTTAAAGGCGGTAAATTTTTTTTACGAGGGAAAGATTTTAACACAACAGGGATTAGATTTTTAATAGATAAAAATAAAAATATAATAGCGGATAATACTATTTTTGATTTAAAGGTTAATAAATGAGAAAAATTTTAATTTTTTTATTTTTTCTTTCATCTGTTTTTGCAAATAATTTGCATATAACAAGTAAGAAGTTTAAGTTTAATTCCGGGAAAATGCAGGGTATTTTTACGGGAGATGTAAATGCGACTGAAAATAAAAATAATATTTTAAGTGAAAAAATGGTTATTTTTTTTAATAAAAACAAAAAGCCTATAAAATATATAGCAACCAAAAATGTAAAATTTATTTTAAATTTGGATAAAAACGCAACATATAAAGGGCATTGTGAAAAACTGGTTTATTTTTTTAAAAATGAGGATATATATCTTTTTGGAAACGCTTTGGTTAAGAAGCTTCAAACGGGCGAATTAATATCTGGTGAAGAGATAAAAATAAACAGAAAAACAAAAGACATAAGCGTAGTAGGAGGTAAAAAGCCTATAAATATTATTATAAAGGTAAATAATCAATGAAAGTCAAATTTTTAAAATCAGCCCCAAGTATAAAAGAAGCTATAGAACCGAACTTTACGGAAGTAGCACTGCTTGGCAGAAGTAATGTGGGGAAAAGCAGTTTTTTAAATGCTTTTACCAATCAAAAAATAGCAAAAACATCAGGAACGCCCGGTAAAACGAGACTTATTAATTTTTTTGAAATTGAAGATAAAGATAAAAGATATATTTTGGTTGATTTACCGGGATTTGGATATGCAAAAGTTTCAAAATCCATGCAAAAAGAGTGGGGTAAGAATTTGGATGAATTTTTGAAAAAAAGATTTAATATAAAACTTTTTATTCATTTAAGAGATGCAAGACACCCTAATATGCAAATAGATGAAAATGTGGATAATTATTTAAAATCGTTTTTAAAAAAAGACCAGCAGATTTTGACTGTTTTTACCAAAATAGACAAATTAAAACAAAGTGAAATAGCAAAACTTAAAAAAGATTACCCTAATTCCCTTTTTGTTTCTAATGTAAAAAAAAGAGGAATAGCAGAAGTTAAAAGAAAAATAAATGAAATTTTATGGGGTGAATATGAAAATAATTAAGCCTGTTTTAAAAAATATAATAGATATAGAAGAAGTTGTAAAACCGTTTGTTGATGAAGGAATTATTTTAAACAGAGATGAAGATGAAATAGCAACTAATATCCGCTCTTACCAAATAGTATATAAAAAAAATGTTCCCGTGGGTGTAGGGGCATTGCATATATTTTCTCCTTTTTTGGGTGAAATTCGCTCTTTAGGTGTCAAAAAAGAGTATCACGGTCGTGGAATCGGTAAAAAACTTGTTTTATCTTTACTCAAGGAGGCAAAAGAGCTTGGCTTAAAAGAAGTTTTGGTTTTAACATATCAACAAAAATTTTTTGAAAAACTGGGATTTAGGGTTATAGCAAAAGAGGCTGTTCCCGATAAAAAAATATGGGCGGATTGTATTAAATGCAAATTTTTTCCAAATTGCAACGAAATAGCATTAATTATATCTTTATAATTTTTTTTATCTGTTTAGTGAATTTTTTTAATTCCTCATTTGTATATTTCCCTTTACTGCTTGGAATATTTTTTTTGTGTTTTGATATTGTAAGTGTCTTTATTTTTTTGGTGTTATTTTCTGTTTTACATCAATATAATTTGTTTTTGATGATAGGCTTTTATCTTTTTTTCAGATTTTTTTTAATAAAAAGAATTCATTCTTATTTTGATAAACAGTATTTAGATGTTGTTTTAATATTTATTGTATATTTTGTATTTTTTATTTTCCTTTTTTACAAAAATCATAATTTTAATTTTGATGTTATTTATTCTTTATATAATTATGCTTTTGATATTTTTTTGTTTAGGATTTTTAAATGCGGTATAAAATTATAATATTTTTTGTATTTGTTTTTTATTCTATTTTAATTTACAGAACTTATAATTTAAGTGTTGTTTCAAATAAAAAATATCTTAATCTTTCAAAAGATAATTATACTAAAGTTGTTCCTATAGCACCTGTTAGGGGGATTGTTTTTGATAGATTCGGTAATACTTTAGCTTTTAATGAGCTCAGATTTGATTTGGATTTAAGAGCACATTTAAAAAAAGAGGAATTAAAAAGCACTATTAATGATATAGCTGATGTTTTGGATGTAAATAAAACTAAAATTTATAATATTTATAAAAATCAAAATTCCCCTTATAACAATAAAGATATTCCGGTAATTAAATATATAACCGAAGAAAAAGTATTTAAAATAGAGCCTGTTTTGAGTTTAAATCCCAATATTGCTTTTAAAACGGTTTATCTTAGAAAATATCCTTATAAATATTTTCTTTCAAATGTTTTAGGATATGTAGCAAGAGCCAATAAAAAAGATTTAAAAAGAAATAAAGTAATAGAATATACCCAAATTGCAGGCAAAAGAGGAATTGAAGCTTATTATGATAATATTTTACAAGGTGAAGCTGGAAAAAAAATAGAAATTGTAAACGCAAGAAATAGAGTTTTAAAAGTTGTAAAATATATTCCCCCTAAATCAAATAATATTACTTTAACCATTGATACAAATTTACAAAAATATATTTATAATACAATGATGAAAGAGAAAAAAAGAGGCGCTGTTGTTGTTATGAGAACTAACGGCGAGATAGTGGCTTTGGTTTCAACTCCTAGTTATGATAATAATCTTTTTGTAAAAGGAATTTCAACCAAAGAGTGGCATAAATTGGCATATAATATTTATAATCCTTTGCTTAATAAGCCCGTAAGTGGGCTTTATCCTCCAGGCTCAACTGTAAAACCTTCAGAAGCACTCGGAGCAATAGTGAGTGGAAAATGGAATCCATGGAAAAAAATAGAATGTCCCGGATTTATAGAAATAGGGCATAGAAAATTCAGAGACTGGCTGCCTTGGGGGCATGGAAAAACAGATATAATCAAAGCAATAAAAGAGAGTGTTGACACATATTTTTATCAAGTAGGATTAAAACTAGGAATTGATTATCTTGCAAAAAATTTTAA
>Ga0256829_1000887_pt1 | contig 26606 bp, 18 predicted proteins | sample 131447metaG_FD_185979 | JGI IMG/M metagenome (GOLD analysis project Ga0256829, IMG submission 185979) | Hydrothermal vent microbial communities from Lau Basin, Pacific Ocean - 131-447 | ecosystem: Environmental > Aquatic > Marine > Hydrothermal vents | place: Pacific Ocean: Lau Basin | collected... | reverse complement strand
CTAGTGCGAACCTATGCAAACTCGTTCAAACTCATTCAATCGCATGGAAAATCATACACTTAGAGCTTTGAGTGGCTTTAGACGGGCTAGCTATTCGTCAGCGGCCGCGCAAAGCGAAAGGGAGGGCGAGATTTGCTGACCAAGCCCTCCCATAAGTCACTCAAGCTTCCCTGGCGTGAGCCAGCCGGTAGATGGCAGGGAGCACGAGAAGCGTGAGAAGCGTCGAGGAGATGATCCCGCCGATCACCACGGTAGCAAGCGGACGCTGAACCTCGGCGCCTGCGCTTGTGGCGAGAGCCATGGGCACGAAGCCGAGCGAGGCAACCAGCGCTGTCATCAGCACCGGGCGGAGCCGCTTGGCGGCACCCTCCCAGATCGCTTCATCCAGCTCCTTGCCTTGCTGGCGCAGGTTCTTGATGAAACTGATGATGACGAGGCCGTTCAGCACGGCAACGCCGGAAAGCGCGATAAAGCCGACCCCTGCCGAGATGGAAAGCGGCAGGCCCCGCAAGGCGAGGGCGGCCAGCCCGCCGGTCAGGGCGAGGGGAACGCCGGAGAAGACGAGCAGCGCGTCCTTTGCGTTACCAAGGCTGGCAAAAAGAAGCGCAAAGATGAGCACCAGCGCCGCCGGAACAACGATGCTGAGCCGCTGCGCTGCCGAGACGAGTTGCTCGAACTGCCCGCCCCATTCGAACCAATAGCCGGGGGGCAGGCTTACTTGGGCATCGACGGCGGCTTGTGCCTCCTCGACAAAGGAGCCGAGGTCCCTGTCTCTGATGTTGGCGGAAACGGTGATGCGGCGCTTGCTGTTTTCCCTGCTTATCTGGTTGGGGCCGGGTACGAGGCGGATATCCGCCACGGCCTGGAGCGGCACGACACGCGGCATCGCCCCATCGAACGGCGAATAGGAGACAGGTTGCGCCGTTTCATCCTGATGCTCCGGCGGCAGGGGAATGGGCAGGTCCCTTAACCGGTCGATATCTTCCCGCAGATCTTCGGGAAGGCGGACGATGACGGGCGTGCGCCAATCTCCCTCATAAAACGTGCCCGCGCGCGCCCCGCCCATGGCAGCACGCACCACCTCCTGAATATCCGCCACATTGAGGCCGAAGCGGGCCGCCATGTCCCGCTTGATCTCGATGGACAGCACCGGCAGGCCTGAAACCTGTTCCACATTGACGCCCGAGGCGCCCTCGATCTGCCGCATGACCGCTGCGACTTCATTGGCTGAGGCCAGAAGCGTGTCCATGTCATCGCCGTAGATCTTGATGCCGAGATCGGCGCGCACGCCGGAAATCAACTCATTGAAGCGCAGTTCGATGGGCTGGGAGATTTCGTAATTATTGCCAGGCAGTGTTGCCAGGATCGCATCTATCTCTTCCAGCAGCGTTTCCTTAGACTTGCCGGAGTCCGGCCATTCGTCTCTCGGCTTAATCATGACATAGCCGTCGGAGATATTGGGGGGCATGGCATCTGTTGCCACTTCAGCCGTGCCGGTTCTTGCAAAGACTTCCCGCACCTCCGGCAGTTCCAGCAACGCCTTTTCGATTTTCTGCTGCATCTCAACCGATTGGGTGAGGCTGGTGCCCGGTGCACGCAGCGCCTGGACAGCGACATCTCCCTCATCGAGGCGGGGGATGAACTCCGTGCCGAAGCGTGTTGCACCCAACGCCGCGATAACGACAAGCACGACGGCTCCGGCCGCCACGGCCTTCTGATGCCGCATCGCCCATCCAAGCGCCGGGTCATAACCCCTTTGCGCCCAGCGCATGACAGGACTTTCTTTCTCCACCACATCACCGCGAATGAAGATGGCGATAGCAGCTGGCACGAAGGTGAGTGCCAGCACCATGGCCGAGAGAAGCGCGATCACGACGGTGAGTGCCATGGGGGTGAACATCTTGCCTTCAACGCCGGTGAGGGTGAGGACGGGCAGATAGACCACCGTAATAATGAACGAACCGAACATAGCCGGTGTCATCACCTCCCGCGTTGCGTCCGTCACAACAGCAAAGCGGTCCTTTATGCTCAGTGTATGGCCGAACCGTTTCTGCTCGTCCGACAACCGCCGCAGGCAGTTTTCGACAATGATAACGGCGCCGTCGACAATTAGCCCGAAGTCGATGGCGCCGAGGCTCATCAGGTTCGCGCTGATCTTGTATTCCACCATGCCGCTCACCGTAATGAGCATGGAAAGGGGAATAACCGCTGCCGTAATGAGCGCTGCACGGAAATTGCGCAGCAACACGAAGAGCACCACAATGACGAGGGCTGCGCCTTCCACCAGATTGGTGCGGACCGTGGCAATGGTTTTTTGAACCAGAGAGGTTCGGTCATAGAGCGTGGTGATCTTCACGCCGGGCGGCAGGCTCTTTTGTATGGATTCGAGCTTCGTGCCGACATCCGCCGCCACGTCCCGGCTGTTTTCACCGATCAGCATGACTGCGGTGCCCAGCACCGTTTCTTTGCCATTATGCGTTGCTGCGCCGGTACGTAGCTCCTTTCCGAACGTAACGTCCGCCACATCATGCACATAGATGGGGCGTCCTTTATGTGTACCGAGCAGGATTTCGGCAAACTCATCCGCCTTTTCTGCCTGACCCGGTACACGGATGAGATATTGCTCGCCGCTGCGCTCGATATAGCCTGCGCCGACATTGATATTATTATGTTCGAGCGCACGCACCACGTCGTGGAAACTGAGATTATATGAGGTGAGTTTATAAGGATCTGGCACGATATGAAGTTGGCGCTCATACCCGCCAATCGCATTGACTTCGACGACACCGCCTACGGTGCGCAGCTGCGGGCGCACCACCCAGTCATGCAGCGCCCGGAGGTCCGACAGCGTATAAGGCACGCCTTCTTCAGTCAGCACACCAGGTTCAGCCTCTACCGTGTACATGTAGATTTCGCCCAGGCCTGTTGAGATGGGCCCCATGGAGGTTTCGACATCGGCAGGAAGTTCGCCTGATACAGCCTGAATGCGCTCGCCGATCAATTGACGCGCGCGGTAAATATCCGTTCCGTCCTCAAAGACAACCGTAATCTGGGAAAGGCCGTAGCGAGAAAGAGACCTTGTGTAGTCCAGCCCCGGAAGGCCGCCCATTGCCGTTTCAAGCGGGAAGGTCACGCGCTGTTCCACCTCCACGGGGGAATAGCCGGGAGCGGCGGAATTTATCTGCACCTGGATATTCGTGATATCCGGCACGGCATCGATGGGCAGGCGTGTGAAGTTGTAAATGCCGAAGGCGGCGACAAATGCTGTGGTCAACAGGACCAGCCAGCGATGTGCCACACAGAAGGAAACGATACGGGAAATCATGCGCGCCTCCCTTAATGCGAATGGGAGGCGGCATTTTTGCCCGCCTCGGCTTTGAGAATGAACGCGTTGTCCGCCACATAGGGCTCGCCAGGCGCCAAACCATCAAGAAGTTCGACATGGGTGTCGTCCGCCTGGCCGAGTGTGATCCGGCGCTCTTCGAATTCCCCCGCTCCGGCAGGCACATATATGACGGGATCCGGCCCTTCATACTGGACGGCACTGCGTGCAATCACGATGGAAGCTTCGACCGGCTGCAAGCTAACCTTGGCGGTGACATAAAGACCTGGATTGAGATGGCCTTCAACATTTGGAATAACAGCGCGCGCTAACAGGCTTTGCGTGTCCTGCGCGGCAATTGGCGATACGTAACCGATTTCCGATGTAACGGGCTTGTCATCCACGCGCCCTTCGAAGGTGACGGCCTGCCCCTCCCGTATGAGATCAGCATCATGCGTGTGGATCTGAAGATCAAGCCAGACTGAACCGAGGTCGGCAATCACCATCAAGGTGTCGCTGGTGCCCGCATATTGGCCTGGTGCAACATTCCATTGTACGATCTGCCCGCTGCTTGGCGCGCGCAGGGTATAGGCGCGCAGGCTTTCATTGCTTTCCATCACGGCGAGCGCATCGCCTTCTTCGACCTTTTCGCCGAGCCGTTTTTTCACATCCAGAACGACACCCGAAAAGCGCGGCACGATGTGAACCAGTTTCTCCTGATTGGGGCGGATGAGGCCGAACACATTCAGTGAGGGGGTGATTGTTCCTGCCTCGGCCCGGCGGATGCCGAGCTCCGCCGTTGCAAGCTGATCTTCGGAGAGATGGATTGTTCCTTCCTCATGCTCTCCTTCTTTGTGCTCTTCTTCATGCTCCTTATCCTCGTGGTGGTCATCTTCTTCTTCGTGTGGCCCGCTGGCGTAGGCTGGAGCGGCAAGAAGGAGCAGAACGCTGAGGAACAGGAACATCTTCTTTGGGGTGGTATTTTTCATGTCAATTACTCTCCGGCTTTGCGGCGGGATGCGGCGCCGGTATTCAGAAGGTCGAGACCGGTTAGCCCGGCGATTTCGGCAGCGGCATTGCGGCAAGCGAGCACAGCCTCTACAGCCTGAATTTCGCTTTCTATCTCCGTTTGCGTAGCACCTAGAAGATCGAGCACGCCGAAGCGCCCCCGGATATAGCCGTTGCGAATGGTCCGAGACGTCTGCTCTGCGGCAGGCAGGACAGAGCGGTGCAGGCGCTCCGCTTCACCACACCGGCCAGTATAGGCCTGATAGGCTTCCTGCAGTTTCCGGCTCAACTCTGCGTGAGAAAGCCGTACACCAAGATCAGCTTGGGTAATGCGGCTCGCAGCTGCATCGATATTGCCTCTGTTCCGGTCGAAAACGGTGAGGGGGATCGAGAAGGAAACCAGAAAAGCGCTTTCATCCGTCGCATTGAAATACCTCGTGCCGGCACTGATAGTGGGGTCCGGTACGGCCTTTGCCCGTTCAAGGTCGAACGTGGCCCGGCGCTGCTCGACTTCCGCGCGTCTACTCTCAAGCAGGGGGTTTTCTTCAAGACGCGTATTCAGTTCCTCAAAAGACGGTAGATTACTGTCAGGCACGCCAAAGGTCCCGGCTGCCTCTACGGGACGGTAGGCAGGCTCGGACCACAGGGCCAGAAGCGCCTGCTGCGCTGTGCGCAATTGTGTCTCGCTGTTCGATAACCGGATTTCGGCCAGATCGAGCGCGAGCTGTCCCCGGTTCAAGTCTGCTTCTGAAGATGCGCCCCGTTCCACCTTTTCGCGCAAGGCAGGCAAGAGACGCTTGATGGCCTCCGCTGCTTCTTTGGCGGCTTTTACCTGTTCCTGGGCGGCAAGCAGGTGATTGAAGGCAATCGAGACATCTTTCTGGAGGGCCCGTTCGGTTGCGTCCCGGGCCGCTTGCGATACGGCTTCGGCTTGTTGTGCCGCTTTCACGCGCGCCGCGCGTTTACCGCCAATCTCGATGCGCTGGGACAGGCTTACGGTAAAATCAGCTTCGTCCAGGCCCTCATAAGGGCCGGAGCCGAGAATGTTTTCCGCCTCTGCCCCGATTTCGGGGTTGGGTAACACGGCAGCTTGCTGGGAGAGGGCTTTGCGCTCCTCAAGTCCCTGTGCCGCTCTTTCAACAGAGAGGTTCTGAGTGAGGGCAATTCGGACGGCTTCAGAGAGAGTGATGGGGTGAGCGGCAAGCGCGGGAACTGTCTGCGCAGAGAGCAGACACGCGCCAAGCAGCCCCTGCCGCAATAAGCGGGTACTGGCTTTCATGGATCACCTGTAGATAGAAGGATATCTCAGAGCGCCCAGCGTGGGGCGCAGTGCATTCAGGCGATCAAATCTTGAGGAGGTGGCCCATCGGGAGTGTGGGCAAGGCTTTCAGCATCAGCTGCACGACCTGGGGATACGCAGGCTTCACCGAAAAAAGCCCGCGCAAGCTGCGGGGCCGGCACGTCCATGTGCTGGAAAATGTGGCAGACTTCGCATTTATCGGCACCGGGCGCAGCATTGCTGTGGTCAACACTTTCGCCACTGGCGCTTAAGCCCTGCGTCGTTCCGTCAAGAATCACATCATGCGCGCTAGCCAGCGAAAGCAGGCTGAGCAAAATGCTGATCATAACGATTCTAGAGGTTAGCCTGACCATGGCAATCATTATGCGCAGCAGCCCGCCAAAAGCAATATGAGTCCTTTGCTGTGGCTAACGGTCGCAAGTGCGAACTCCTCATGGGAATAGCTCTGAACACTTTCTGGTGTGCTGCCTATATCGTGCGCAACGGACCGTGATCTCGTGCAATGACATGCAAACTCATGCAAGCACATTCAATCTTGTGCAAACTCGTTCAATGGGTTCGAGAAAGCGTGCTTAGAAAATTCGAAAGCAATGGTGGGTTTGTTTGGTACCTATCTTCCCTATCAGAGCGGAATCGCTTATTTAGGATCACGTCCCCAGCTCATACCCCCGCTGCATGAGCCAGGCATCACATCAAAAGCAAGTTGTGGCCCAGCGTAATCCGGGCCGGTGAAGCCATGCGCATTGCAATCTACGCTCGATATTCGAGTGACCTTCAGAATCCTGCATCCATTGAGGATCAGGTTGCCCTTTGTACCTCCTTGATGGAGCGTCATTTCGGCGAAGCGAAAGCCAAAGCTGTCTTTAGTGATGCGGCGCTTTCTGGCTCTACAATGTCGCGCCCTGGCTTAACTGCTTTGCTTGAAGCTGCGGAAAACCGTGACATTGATCTTATTGTTGCTGAAGGGCTTGACCGTATATCGCGATCCCTGTCGGACATTGCGTCGATCTATGAGCTTTTGCAGCATTATGGCGTAAAGGTTTGGACGGCACACGAGGGTGAGGTGAGTGATCTGCATGTTGGGTTCAAGGGAACGATGAATGCGCTTTATCTGCGCGACATGAAAGACAAAGTGCGCAGAGCACATAGAGCGATAGCGACGGCCGGAAGGGCAACCTCAAGTGTGGCTTATGGATATAGAGCTGTTCGCGGGGTTGTGGATGAGCGCGGTAAATACGTAAATGGCCTGCGCGAGGTGGACCCAAATCAGGCTGTGATTGTGCGCCGAATTTTTGAAGAATTTACCTCCGGTATCCCTGTCAGGCAGATTGTGCAATCGCTGAATGATGAGGGCGTTCCCTCGCCGGGTGGAGGATTGTGGCGTACGGCTGCGATAAGTGGGGAGGCAAGCCGGTTTCGCGGCATTCTGTATAATGATCTTTATCGTGGATTGCTGGTATATAACCGAACGCATCGAGTCATGGACCCGCGCACCGGGCGGAAAAAGTATGTTGTCAATCCAATCGGAGATTGGGTCAAGGTGCCGGTTCCAGAATTGCGGATTGTTTCTGATGGTCTTTGGTCAAAGGCGCAGAAGATTATTGGAGAGCGGCGGCGAAATCGAAGTGTTTCCAATAAGGCTTCTGTTAGGCGGCATAAGGTGCCCGTCAAGGGTGCGCAAAATGTTCGCCCTCTGACGGGATTGGTCAAGTGTGGATGGTGTGGTGGTATAAAGAACCTGGCTAACAGCACAAGATATGTTTGTGTGACGCATAGGTTTGAGAAGAAATGCAAAAACTCGCGTGGATGGCGAGAGGACCGGCTCGCGTCGGTGTTTCTTGCTGAACTTTCCAACTTTATTGCCAGTGTCGATGATTGGAATGCGATGTTTTCGGGCGGTATTGAACGAGAGCTAAGAGAGCGGCGTGAGCTGAAAAAGGAGGCGGCAGCGCTTGAGCTTCGTATTGCCAGGCTTCTGGATGCTATCGAGCATGGCGTCAAAGTTGACTATAATCGGCTGACGGAGCTGCAGGAGCGACGTGATTATATTTTGGCATTGCCGCCAGTGCCAAAGGCTGGCGTATCGACAACCACAATCAAGCGTCACCTTGTGCGCGCGGTCGATGTGATTGGATATGAGTGGGGTAATCGCAAATATGCTGCATCAATTCGGATGCTTTTGCATTTAATCACGGACAAGATTGTGTGCACGCCGATAAAGGACAAGCGGACGGGTGAGCACGTTGAAATCATGTTCAAACCGCCTGCACAATGGCTTCAGTTTTACATGCGCGTTCATGCTGATTGGCCGTATGTCGGCAAGACATCTTCGGGAGAGGTTATTAAGCGTCCGGCGCCCGCACGCTCAGTTCTGCGCAACACATATCTGGCAGTACCGGGAGATTAGAAACTGCCCCGGAGACAAGCTCCGGGGCCAGGCTCTGATCATTCCTCGTCGTCTTTCTCGATGCGGCGGATGACCATGCGGCCGTCGAGAGGAAAGCTGTTCAGGCTCAGATTGAAGCCGTCGCCGTCTTCATGCTCCCAGGCGCCGCCAATGCGGTTCCAGAACTTCTTGCCCTTGCCGGTTTCGATCACCTGAAAGACGCGGTGTGTCGGTTTGTTGCTCATGTTCGTCTCCATCGAATGGGGTGTCCGTCTATGGCTGCCGGAAGGGCGGACAGCGGGACGGGGCTCAAGCGACGGCAGGAGCGGCCTCAAAATGGCGCCTGGCGCGGGCAGCGGCCGGAACGGCCGCAACACGGGGCGCCTCTTTGGGGTTGAGCACCGGCACGGGAGCGCCCAAGCAGACAAGCCGGGACGGACAGCCCGATGTGAGGCGCAGCTGACATGAGCCCGACAGCGGAATTGCTGACCAGATCGCGGCAAGCAGCACGACGACGCATAGGCGAGGCATGGGGCAAGAGGCTGGATGAGAAATAATCAGCCAACCGGCCGTTCCGGCCCGCTACGCGCCATCTCGCGCAGAATGGCATCGATCCGGGCCTTCTCCTCCGCCCGCTCCTCGGTAGGCGGCTCCTCAAGCTCCCAGAGCAGGGGCAGGCGCTGCAGAACCGGGTCCAGATCGACCGCCACAAGGTTCTTGCCTGAGCGGTCGTAGATGCATCTCAGCCATCGCCGCCGCTCGAGACGGCGCAGTGTGCGGCGGATCGCTTTGGGTGTCTTGCGGTGTAGCCCGCTCCAATACCGAAGCCGTGCCGGAATCACCAGGTCCCGGCGGCGCCACTTCTCCTGATCCTCTTCGAGCGTTACCAGAAGCGTCAAAAGGTGCCATTCCTCATCGGATTGCCAGCGGGAGACCTTGGAGAAAGTCAGCACCAGCATCCGCATCAGCTCAAGCTGAGGATTCACCACGCGCAGCATATGCTCAAGCTCATGCATTGCCGCCTCCCTGCCTGCAAAGCGATCGCAGGTTGTGATGGATCGTTTGTCTCAAAATCGAGGATTGCAGCATGGAGAAGAGGTAGGCCCCGGGGTTTTTGATCCCCTGCCGGTCCACGGCCACCAGAACGGCCGCAAGCGCCGCCCAGCCATGCCGCTCGACGGCTTTCTGCCAGGCGTCCGGCCTGATCCGCACGTATTGGCGCACCAGCCAGCCGATGGACCGCGATACGTCCTGCAGGGCCGTATGCGAGGGTTCTCCGCAAAGCAGCTCCTCCAGATGCGCTGACTCAAGCTGGCGCTGCAGGGTGGGGGAGGCCTCCGCCATGAGGCAAACCAGATCCTTGTCGCTGGCCAGAGGCTCTGTCTGCGAGGGGGCTGGAGGAGGACACGGCCGGCACCCTTCTGCCTGCTCTTGTACAAGGTCTGTAAGACCAGAGGTTTTATTGTAGAGGTTTAGGTTGTCCCTCATGTCATGTCTGGATGCACTGGTAACCTTCCCGGGTTCCGGATCCTCTGCACTTTCCACAGGGGCCGGGATATCGAGGCGCTCCTCGTGCAGCCGCTCCCGCTCTTCCCTCAGCTCCTCATTGAACCGCGCATAGGCCGCCTCGAGCTCCGGCAGGCGCCGGGCGAGGGGGCGCAGGTCAATGCCGCCCGCCCCGTAGCGCTGATTCGCCCTGGTATAGCGGCGCACCAGCCAGCCGCGCTCTTCCAGCAGGGCCAGCAGGCGCACAACGCTGCGCTTGTTGAGGCCGCACAGCCCCGCGATTCGTGCGTTGCTCAATGTGCATTTGATGGTCTTACCGCTCTTCCAGGCCTCGCGCGGCGTGTGCTGGACGAGCACATGCAGGACCTTTTCGGCTTTCCCCGGCAAGTCCGGTTCCACAAGCACAAAGGCTGACCCGACCAGTGACCCTGCCCTGATCGATGCGTAGTGGGGATCCCCCTCAAACTGTTCGGCAAGCATGTTCACGCTCTCGAAATTCTCCGCGCGCTTGGCGAAGCCCCTTGCATGAACAGCTTCGTGTCCGACGTGCGTTTCAGTTGCAGCTACTTGTTCCATATGCATTTCGGCATCGGCTTAATGCCCTGCGCACTGCCCAGGCAGTTGACAACAGGGTTCCGTCGCCTAAAATGCACTCACAGTTCAGGCGAGCGCATTCAAAGCGTTTCTCAAAGCCCCGCAGTTCCCGCTGCGGGGTTTTTACTTTTCGGAAAGCATCAAGCCTAAATCACAGCCGTTCCCTCATTTAGGGCTTGTCGGCTCCAAGGTGGTTCATGCTAGAATCACCATGTCAGCGCGTGATGCGACGGGGATATGGTGGAGCCGAGGGGAGGCGAATTCCATGGTCCATATTACTTATAAATCAATAGCTTACGTCAGAGGGAACACTCTTTGTGTACCACTAATGTGTGCCTTTGGATAGCGGTTGCCAACGTCGGTTCGGCGCTACTCCTCCAAAGGCAGACGTCCTATGCTCTATTCCTATCGGGCGCGCCATAGAATCAACGACCTAGTTGCGGCAGCTGAGGGCAGTTACTGTGCTGAAAGCACTTCGGGCGCATCAGGTTAGTTATCGGGTCAAGTTCCATGGCTGGGCGTATTTGCTGGATTCACACGCCACGTCGTAAGTACGCGGTTCCCTGACCTGCGATATCCAGTCCTGTTACTCTCTGGTCGATCACCCTCAGGTTGCTCTCAGTTGCGCGGGTATGGTGTATTGGGGAACCGTGTTATTGACCACGGTTTCTGGCCGCGATTGGGGGAAATGCGCGCGTGTCATCAAGTTCTTTTCAAGACAATCCCATATTAAATTCTCCCTACGTGGAGCCCACACTTCACTGGGAGCTTGATACTAAAGGCCAGCCTACGGGAACCACCAAGCCGGGGCGTCGCGACCCTGGCTATGTTGTGCCTGTCGCGTACCCTAAGAGGCTGGACAGCCAATCAGCGCTTAACCTCGGGGCCGATGAAGAGTCGTCAACGAATACACTCGTTAAACTGGTCCGACCTGAGGTTGATCGCTGGCGCGCACTCCCGCCGTCAAAATGGAATGTAACGCCTGAAACAGAACGCCTTCTGCGCTGGTGGCGTGACCCTTCGGTCCGAGATTTCCCCTTCTTCTTCTGCCAGCTCGAAGCTGTTGAGACGATCATCTGGCTGACTGAGGTTGCGCCCAAGTCTTATCGTGAGGAACTGATCGCGGCCAACGATACGGCCAATCCAGGGCTTTTCCGCATCGCTGCCAAAATGGCGACCGGTTCGGGCAAGACGACCGTGATGGCCTTGCTGATCGCATGGCAGGCAATCAATGCCGCGCGTCGCCCGACCAGCAGCCGGTTCACCAACGGCTTTTTGCTGATCGCGCCGGGCATCACCATCCGTGACCGCCTCCGCGTGCTCCAGCCCGAGGAGAACGGCAACTATTTTGAAGACCCAAAGCGACGCATTGTGCCGCCTGAAATGCTGGGCGACCTTCGCAAGGCTCGCGTGGTGGTGACGAACTACCACGCGTTCCAGCCGCGCGAGACCATGCCGGTCAAGCCCGAGGCGCGAAAGCTTCTGACTGACCGGGGCGAGGAGCCGAAAAAGTTCCCCGAAACCGAAGGCCAGATGATCCATCGCGTTGCCGGAAAGCTTATGGGGCTGAAGCGCATCATTGTTCTGAATGATGAAGCGCACCACTGCTATCGCGAGAAGCCGGGTGACAGCGAGGAAGCCACGCTCGGCAGCGAGGAAAAAGACGAAGCGAAAAAGAACAACGAAGCCGCACGCGTCTGGATTTCCGGAGTAGAGGCGGTCTCCCGGAAGCTGGGCGTGCAAGCAGTCTATGACCTCTCCGCCACGCCGTTTTTCCTTCGCGGATCGGGTTATCCGGAAGGCACGCTGTTCCCGTGGGTCGTCTCCGACTTCACGCTTATGGACGCCATCGAATGCGGCATCGTGAAGACGCCACGCCTTCCGGTGCTGGACGACGCCGTCTCCGGCGACATGCCCAAATACCGCGCGCTTTATGCCAACCTTCCCAAGAACGCGCTTCCCAAGAAGGGGCGGCGCAAGACGGCGAACGAGCTTGACCCGGAAGAACTGCCCGAGCTTCTTCGGGGCGCGCTTGAAGCTCTTTACCGCCATTACGAAACGACTTTCGACGAATGGCAGGAGGCGAGTATCGACCGTCCGCCGGTCTTCATCGTGGTGGCCAACAACACCGCGACGTCGAAGCTGATCTACGATTTCATCTCCGGCTATGAGCGCACAGAGTCGGTGGGCGACGACACCAAGTCGCGGCTGATCGAAGGCAAGCTCAAGCTTTTCTCCAACGTCACGGAAAACGCCCGGTGGCGTGATCGTCCGCGCACCGTCCTGCTCGACAGCGAAGCGCTGGAAGCGGGCGATTCTCTGCCCGATGACTTCCGCAAGGCGGCGACTAAGGAGATTGAAGAGTTCCGCGCCGAAGTCGCCCGCCGCGACGGGGCGGCGGCGGCGGGGAAGCTGACCGACGCACAAATCCTGCGTGAAGTGATGAATACGGTCGGCCAGCCGGGCAAGCTCGGCGGCGACATCCGCTGCGTCGTCTCGGTGTCCATGCTCACCGAAGGCTGGGACGCCAACACGGTCAGCCATGTTCTCGGCGTGCGCGCCTTCGGCACCCAGCTTTTGTGCGAGCAGGTCGTGGGGCGCGGCCTTCGCCGGGTCAGCTACACCCCGAACAAGGACGGGTTCCTCCTGCCCGAATACGCCGATGTCTTGGGCGTGCCGTTCGATTTCACCCAAAGCCCGTCGCCGGCGAAGATCACGCCGCCCCCGCGCATGACGCGCGTGCGCGCCCTGCCCGAACGGTCGGCCTGCGAAATCCGCTTCCCCAACATCTCTGGCTATCGCGTCGCTTATCCGCCAGGCCCTCTGGTCGCGAATTTCACCGACGATTCAAAGCTAACCGTCACGCCTGACGATATTCCGACCACGACCGATGTCGAGCCGATTGTCGGCGAGGGGATCGAGCTCACGCTCGACAACTACGAAACCCAGCGGATGAAGTCGGTCTATTACGCCGTCGCGGGCTACACGCTCCGGCGCTATATCCGCGAGGATTCCAAACCCAAGGCGTTCAACCCCGGCGAGGAGCCGGACCAATCGCCAGCGCCGGAAATTCCTCTACACCGTTTCGGCGAATTGCTCCGGATCACCGAGCGCTGGTTCGAGGAATGCCTGACCTGTTACGGTCAAAACCGCGAAGCGATGAAGCGCCTGTTCCTCTGGCGGCCCTTAGCTCAGAAAGCGGCCGAGCGCATCGCGCGGGCGTGCGTACCATCCTCGGCCGAGGAATTCGTGCGCGCCATCCCCAACCCCTATAACGAGGAAGGCTCGACCCGCTTCGTCGACTTCGCCACCTCCAAGACTGACCTGTTCAAAACTAGCCCGGACCTCTGCCAGATTGAATATGTCGTGGCCGATCAGGACTGGGAGAAAGCCTTTGCTGAGGCAATCGAGCGCGAGCTTTCAGACGTCTGCCGCGCCTATGTGAAGAACCACAATCTCGGCTTCGAAGTGCCCTACGAGTATCGCGGCGAGACTCACCGCTACCGGCCCGATTACATCCTCTCCCTTGAAGATGGGCACGGTCCCGACAATCCACTGAACCTAGTCGTCGAGGTGAAGGGACGGCGCAGCGAGCAGGATGCAGCCAAGGCCGACACCATGGCGACGCGCTGGGTGCCGGGCGTCAATGCGCTCGGTCGCTTCGGACGCTGGGCATTTGTGGAACTGGATAATCCGTACAAGTTGGCCGACGGTGTTCGAACCATGTTGCAGCCAGGCTCAGCAAGAAAGGTGGCATGATGAATGATACCCCGGAGCAAGCAGATTCTGACCAGACAACAAGTAGCGCGTCAGATGATTTACAGCTTTTTGTCAGTGCTCTTTCAAAGATGGACGGCGGAAAGTCGGGCAACAAGTCACTTCGTGATGCTCTAGGATGGGCGGATGAGCAAGACCGCTATTGGAAAGCACATGGCCGAGCACTGGATCAAGGACTTGTAGTCTCTGGCAGAGGTAAAGGTGGCAGCGTCCAGTTGGTGACAGCTGAGGAGAGCAATTCACGAGCCGATGATGAACCACAAGCGCCGCAAGGAGAACGCGCACTCTACGATCCTGCAAAGGACGTAATTGAGCGGTCTTGGGCAAAGTCTGAAAATTACGACGAAATCATTGTGGAGGTGACCGCCCTCAGGGGCAGCGCCGCGACCGGTGGGAAATGGACCCGCCCCGATATATCGATCCTTGCCTCCAAAGCCTATCCGTACCTGCCTCATCGTTCATTCGATATTGTCACGTTCGAAGTAAAGCCAGAGAACCAAGTGAACGTAGAAGGTGTTTTCGAGGCACTTTCACACCAGCAATTTGCATCGCGTTCTTACTGCCTATTCCATGTACCAGATCTTGCCGCCTCCGAGTCGTTCCACGAAAAATACAAAGACGCTCAGCGCATCCTCTCGACGGCGCGTAAGCACGGTATCGGCATAATCTTATCCACTGATATTTCGGACTTCGAAACATGGGACGAAATCCTAAACGCCGAGCGTGTGACGCCTGACCCGGAACAGGCTAACCGATTTATTGCGACCAGCTTCTCTCAAGACATTCGCGACAAGATCATCAAGTGGCATAAATGACCAAGAAACCCAAGCCACCCCAGGACGTCGAGAGCTACAAGCACGACGGCGCCAAGCGCACCATGATCCCCACCGCAGAGCAGCAAGGCTTTGTGCGTGAGGAGGAGGCGCGGCCGATCAAGCTGCGCTGGCCGCGCAACCCGGACCTAGATCCCCAGCTGGTCTGGCGTGGCAAGGATGCCGAGGACGCAGGCGATCTCTATGTCGATGCGCCGCCGGTCTACATTCAGGAGAAGGTCCACCCGCGCGCCATCATCGAGCGGCTGAAGCGCGAGACGGCGGCGCGGCGCGAGGCCGCCGCCGACATGCCGAACCTGTTCGCTGACTTCAACGGCAGACCTGAAGACATCGAAGCCCGCACCGAGTTCTACGCTCACGAGCAGAACTGGCAGAACCGCATGATCCTCGGTGATGCGCTTATGGTCATGGCCAACCTTGCCGAGCGCGAAAACCTGCGCGGCAAGGTGCAGTGCATCTATATGGACCCGCCCTATGGCATTAGCTTCAACTCGAACTGGCAGGCGACAACCGGTTCGCGCAACATGGATGACAAGGCGGCCTACGTAAGCCGCGAACCAGAGGTAATCCGCGCCTTCCGCGACACCTGGAAGGACGGCATCCACTCCTACCTCTCCTACTTGCGCGACCGACTAACCGTGGCGCGCGACCTGCTGACCGAGAGCGGCTCGATCTTCGTGCAGATCGGCGACGAGAATGTCCACCGTGTCCGCGCGCTGATGGATGAGGTGTTTGGGGAGAAGAACCGGGTTGCGCTGCTGCTAGTCAAAAAGAAGGGCGGGCAGAAGGCGGGCTTCATCGAGGAAATCAACGACTACATCGTTTGGTTTTTCAAAGATCGAGACAAAGCAAAATTCAACCCACTTTTCGAGGCTCCAACGGATGAGAGTGAGATTGCGGAGGACTTCAAGAATGTTCGGCTTGCTGATGGGACATTTACGACCATTGCGGCTTTGGCCAAGAAAGACAAGGTCGGCTCGCTATATGCAATTCGGCCATCTGAAGTAGATCGCGCCTACCCCGGATCGGAATTATTCACCTCCGGCGACATTGCAGTTGGTGGTGTCAGGAAAAACCAAAGTCACAAATTTTCATATCAGGGTCGGCTGTTCGATCCTGGTCTCGCAAAGGGTAACTGCTGGAAGCACACCGCGCATCCGGACCAAGGCACCAAAAGCGGGATGTCTCGTGTTGCACGTTCAGATCGCCTCTATGTGGGCGACAAGCAAATCCGATACATTCGAAAGTTCAGCGATTTCGGTATGCAAGCCGTCTCAAATTGGTGGAGCGGCTTCGGTGGGGCATCCGACAGACGATACGTCGTGCAGACCAGTGAAAGGGTTGTAGAGCGCTGCATTCTCATGAGCACGGATCCCGGCGATCTGGTGCTGGACCCGACCTGCGGCTCGGGCACCACGGCCTATGTCGCCGAACAATGGGGCCGCCGCTGGATTACAATGGACACGTCGCGGATCGCACTCGCTTTGGCGCGATCACGGCTTATGGATGCCTGCTATCCGTTCTATCTCCCGAAGGATTCCGAAGCGGGGTGGGAAAAGGAAGGCGCGATCACCGGTCTTCCACCCCATACAGACCGGTTGGCTACCGTACGCCGCAAAGGCCACACGCCAGACCTCCGAGAAGGCTTCGTCTACAAACGAATTCCACGGATCACTTCTGCCATCATGGCCAACAATGCCGAGATCGACGATCTGTGGGATCAGTATCACCCGGCCGTCGAGGCGGCGCTTGTCGCGCTCAATGACGCCATGAAAGGCCATGCCACGCCCTTCCCCGTCACCTTTGGTGGACGCGCGGGCAAAATGATCGACTTCAAAACCACCGGCACGGTCACAATGCCGTCAGGCGAAGAGGCCCCGGCGAACGGCTTCATGGAATGGGAAGTCCCGCGCGACGCGCCGGATGGCTGGCCGGACGCCGCGAAGGCTGCGCTCGAAACCTTCTGGGAAGCCCGCATCACCCGCCAGAAAGCGATTGACGCCTCCATCGAGCGCGAAGGCAATCGCAATGCCGAATTCCTGTACGACCAGCCCTATGAGGACAAGAAGGTCGTCCGCGTCGCCGGCCCGTTCACGGTGGAAAGCCTGTCGCCCTATCGCGTCATCCCGTCCGAAGATGATCCAGAAATCCTCGACATGCTGCGGGGCGAGGATGGCGAATTGCCCGAGCGCCTGGTGCCCAAGGAGCAAACCGATTTCGCGCAGGTGGTCATGGAGCACCTGAAGAAAGCGGGCGTGCAGAACACCAAAAAGGGTGAGCGGCTGGAGTTTGACAGTATCGAGCCATGGCCCGGCAAGGGCTATGTCGCCTTCGAGGGTCGCTACGAGGAACGCGGCGCCACCCGCCGCGCGGCCATCGCCATCGGCCCCGAATATGACGCGGTCGGCTACGAGTTCGTGCGCCGGGCGGCGCTGGAAGCGCGCGACGCTTTTGACATCCTCATCGTCTGCGGCTTCCAGTTCGGTCCCGAGGTGGATGACTCGATGCTCAATTTCGGGCGCCTGACTGTGCTGAAGGCGCGGATGAATCAGGACATCCGCATGGGCGACAAGCTGAAGAACACCGGCGCGGGCAATCTCTTCGTCGTCTTCGGCGAACCCGACATCGCCGTGCGCGACGCTGGCGACGGCATGATCGAGGTGGAGATTAAGGGCGTCGATATCTTTGACCCGACTACAGGCGAGGTGAAGTCCTCCAACGATCCCGCCGAGGATATCGCCTGCTGGTTCATCGACGATGACTATGACGAGGAGAGCTTCTTTGTGCGTCAGGCCTATTTCCTCGGCGGCGCCTCGGGCGATCCTTACAAGGCGCTCAAACGCGCGCTGAAAGCCGAGATCGACGAGGAAGCATGGGCGACCCTGCACACTACCGTCTCGCCCCCCTTCCCGCGCCCGGACAGCGGCCTGATCTGCATAAAGGTGATCAATCACTTCGGCGACGAAGTGCAGAAGGTGTTCGGGGTTTGAAGCTCCGGAGCACAGTTTGGAACCCGCCGGGATGAGTTAGAATGAACCTCAGCCAACGAACCAAGCTGTCGCTATGCCAATTCCTGACTAGCCTGCTCAGCCGGGATGAACTCATCCTCTTGCTCCAAAAGCATGGCATTCCGCATGAAAATATCGAGTTTGCCCACCCAGGCGGAATCAGCTCGATCAAGGAGACGCTCCTAGGTGCGGAACACACCAAACTCGGCGCCCTGATTCAAGAATTGGCGCGGACCCGCGGTGCAATCCGAACTGGTGTTTCCCCAAAGTACAAGTTCGATGAGCGGTGGAGTGATTTGTGCCGATGCCTTGAGCTTGACGGCTATGCAGTGGCCCGGGACGAAAATGGAAGAAAGTTGGACCGCTTCCACCCTATCGAGCCAGTCATTCCTGGTGTGTCCAATCCTGAGGACGAATTGAGGAATGAGCTAGAACGGTCTGGGTTGGCCGGTGCAGATCAGACAGTCTCGACGTTGGATAAGTCAGCGAGTGCGTTTCGCAACGAGGATTTTAACGGATGCCTTAGCAACGCCCGAGTTGGACTTCAGGCACTCGCGACAACGATAGCAAAAGCGTGTCCGACCGATCCTCCGCACGGGTATGACGAGAGCAAATGGGGGCAAGTTCTGGCTCGGTTGAAGTCGACCAACCTCATTACCGATAGAGAAGAAAAAGCGCTGGCGGGCGTTTATGGCTTCATCAGCGATGGAACACACAAACCAGTGGGGTTCACAGAGCAAGAGTTTGCGCGGCTCGGCCGGACACTTGCGCTCAATTTTTGTTACTTCCTCGTGAAGCGTTGGAACGCTAATTGTTCCTGATCAACGTCCTTTTGCGAGACATGGCAAGGAAGAGCACCAGTTCAAACTTGACGCGGTTGATCCATATTCTTGCCTCATCTCTCTCGCGTGTTGGTTGGATGAAGCGGCCCCTTGCGGAACGTGCGTGTTTTGCCACCTGGCCGAGTGAGCTTCTAGACCGATCATCTAACTGGCCGGCGCTAGAAAGATCAGGCCTAAGTTGTCCCGCAGCTCTAACGATCCGTCTGGCCTAAGCAGATAGTGGTCTCCCATACCGCCATCATCAATCGGTTCATAGCGGATGCCGAGAGTTGTTTTCTTGGCGCGCAATTTCTCCCGGCCATGAGAGCCATCAGCATGTTTGCTTACTAGGTACAGGTCTTTCCCGTCCCGTTCGATGCTCAGCACACTGCCCATCTGGCCGACCCAGGTTCCAATAGTCTTGCCATCAGCCTTCGCTTTTGCGGCCTGCAGTTGTCCGCGAGAAGGACCGAGAATGCGCACTTCCATATGTGGATTGAAGTGTGTGGTTGCCCACGCGCCGGCACCGTAGGCCATATCGCCGATCAGATACTCAATAAAGGTGCGGTCGAAGTTCGGCTTCTCCGCATGCACCGACCTTGCAATCGCTTCAAGTTTCCCTTCGGTTACTGGCTTTGAAAGCCGCACGACGACAGATCGCTTCATCGTGCCCATTGTGTCCGTCTCTGTCACAGACATGACTTCGGAGGGGAGCGCCTGTCCTGCCTTCTTGGCTGGTGTAGCCTGCGATTCCACGATTTTAGGTGGCTGCGGTGCCCTGCGCACGTCTGGGTCAGGTTCTTTGGTTATTGCGCCAATTACGGGCAACACAACAAAGAAAAAAAACAGCGCGATCGGTATGGGGCGTTTCCAAAGCGGCTGTTGCGGTATCTCCTCTCGCTCGATTTGCTCGGCTTCCGGCGGCATGGTTGCCCCATTGATGAGCGCCGCTCTCAGGTCTGCCTCGTTGGCGATGTATTCCGGCAATTTGATCCGTGTGCCGCCAGACCCGGTGACGATGATGCGCGCACCGCTTTTCTTCACGCTTTCAATGCGGTCCAGAAGAAGCTCCTTCACATTTGAGCTTCCTGAGTTTCGTTTGTGTATGAGCCTTCTGTTGGTCACGGCGACTTCCTGAAGTCGGCGCTCACCCCAGAGCCAGGCAATTAGAAATAAGATGACCAGAATGATCCCTGGGCCAAGCAGACTGCCGAGGAAGAGGCTTATGCAGACAATGATTGCCTCATAGATTAGCCGTGCGGCCCCAAACTTTACCCGGTAAACGATATGTTCGCCTGGGGCGATGTTGTTGTCGATAAACGGCATGAATGGTTCTCCCCGCAGTCACCCTGCTTATTGCCTCAGAACCTATGGAAATTATTGAGGTAATCGTATGGGGCATGATGAAAACACGCAATATTAGAATGTTCTTCTTGTTCCTTCCCGGCGTGAAATTTGGGGATGGCAAAGGAACTCAAGAAACATGTCGGTGCGCGCCTTCGCCAGGCGCGGAAGGAAGCAGGGCTCACTCAAGGGGAACTCGCTGAGCAAGTAGCGCGCGCGGAAACGACAATTTCAAATGCGGAGCGAGGCCAGGTCGCGGTTAGCTTGGAGACATTGCAGACGTTTGCAGAAGCCTTGCGTATTGAGCCCAGCTACTTTTTCCAGGGTTTCTCAGTCAGTCGGGCCAGTTCGGACAAGGCCGCAACGTTGCATCAGGAGCTGGATCTGCTTGTAACGCGTATGAGCGCGAAGAAGCTCCAGCTACTTGTTGATCTGGCCAGGGCTGTTGAGCGAAGCTGAGGCTCACTATCTGTCGGGGGCGTTTTTTGAGCGCCCTCTTGTCGCTATGAACCACCCGGTCATGGACGGACTTTTGGCTTTATGCAGTTTTTTGACATGGCATTCCTGATTTGATTGCCAATGTCCTCTGCCTCCGAGCGCATATAGGCGAGTGTACTCTCCAGCGACCCGTGGCCACTCTGGTTGGCGATCTGCAGTGGTGTCATACCTCCTTCGGACGCTGAAGTAATGAAGCCGGATCGAAGGCTGTGGCTCGAGTATCCGCTAGCCAGTAGCCCCGCCTGGGACCGGCGGGCGCAGATCACACGGCTCACCTGACGCGCTGAAAGATGTGTTGCTGTCGCGTCAGTCCGGCCTAATGCGGGAAACAACCAACCATGAGTTCGACCGGTCTTTGCTAGCCATTGAAGGCAAGCTGCGACGGGGCATGCTGCGTGACCAATGCGAGGAAGGATGATTTCACGGCCGGCTTGCCTTTGATCCGTTTTGCCCCGTCGGATGAGTGCTTTCAGGAAGTTGGTGGAAGAGGCAATGTCTTCGATCCGTATAGAGACGAGCTCGGAACTACGCAGGGCACCAAAGAAGCCAACTGTGAGAAGGGCCTTATCGCGGGCATCGCGCGGTGTGTTATCAAGGGATCGGCAGACTACGGCTAAGTCTTCGAGCAGGAATGGCTTGGCCCGTTTCTGCAGAATGCCGTGATGCCGTTCTATGCCGCGTAGGACACCGCGCACCTTTGTGTTCTTTGTCGGGTCCGAGAAGCCAAGCTCCCGATGTGCCCAGGCAATTGCCGCAATACGTCGGCGCAACGTGCTAACCGCCAATCGTGCGGCTTGGTTCGCAATATAGTGAGCCACCATGCCGGGAGTCGCGGGGATGCAGCCGCCCGCCTTTTTGAAAGCTAAAAGATCAGCTTCGTATGCGCGAAGGGTATTCTTCGCCCGCGCCGCGCTAAGGTAAAACGCTACTGGGTCCGGCGTGTTGTCCTGTCCCGCCTGGATGTCCGATAAGTGAAAATTATCGGACCTGTTCATGGTAAAGCCTCACCGCGCAGATCATTTAGTGCCGGGATCGCATCACGCATGATGGCGAGTGCGTCAGACATCATGTCCTCCGGAACGCCGATCCATTGCTTCATGGCTAAGGCTTTGAGTTCTTCGTAGGCTGGATCGCAAACTTCCTCGGTACAGACCCCACCTTCGACAGCAAACAACATGGCGCGAAGGGCGATCATCCGTGCTCGGTGAGATGGCAACTGTTGCAAGAGCGCTCGAAGTGGAGGGTGTGCATCGGGAAGCAGACTAAGGACGTGCTGACCTTCGCGTGTGAAACCGTCAAACGCATACCCTGGGATGTCGCCAATGAGACGAACCTCTGGCGGCGTACAGCACTGACTGGAGGCGGCGTCACCCAATTGGGCCATCGTCTTTTTTGCCAACGGGTAGACGACGGGTAACAAGCATTGAGACGTGCGTCTTGCTTGGAGGCACTTGGCAAGTTCATTCGCAGAAATGAGTCCGTTCTCCCGCGCCCCAATCAGAAACTCATCCGCTTCCTTTGCGCGTACCGTGGTGAAGCTTCGACCAGGAACGGGTCGTTCGCTCTTCGAGCGGAGTTGGGCAACTTGATCAATCAACGAAAGGTCGAATTGCAGTCGTCTGCAAACCGGTGCCTCCGTAGGTGCATTCGCCGTATCGAATTGCAGTCGTCTGCAAATCTCGGCGGCAGTCCCGTGGTCGGGCGGCGTGGTGCTTGGGTCACCCAACACATAGAGCTCATCAACGCGTCGATCTCGGGGGCGTCGACAGAGCTCTTGGATGATGGCGCGAGCAACTAAAGCATCGCCGCCAATGTGAGACCTTCGATATTTAGATGCGCAACCAGCAACTGTAAGCGCTAGCGTTTCTGGGGATGACGGACCGAAATCCTCGAAGGCACACACTACCAATGCGCGCCAAAGCGAATTGCCTAAATTGGACAGGGAGAGTGCTGCACGCTCTGCGTAGTGAGAATCCCCGCGGCGAAGTGCCTTCTGAAGAAGCGACCGTGCAACGTACTGATTGGGGATCAGGTTGAAGTCATCAGCAGAAGCCAGCTGCGAAACAGCGTCTGCGAGACGATTAATTCCGCCGTCTACGGACATTTTTGGGAATGATTTGTCTCAGTCATTCCATTAGCGTAGCTGTCCCGGCCTGACAGGGAAGTGGAATAGGCCTTTAGTGCGAAAACAGTGGGGGAATTGCTCTAGCTATTCGTGCGGTCTCTATGTGTCCCGTTTGGTGTCCCAGTGATACTATTTTGGCATCACCTAACAAGGCCAACCCGGAACAATTACGCTGAAGATTTCAGATGTAATTCGGAGGCTTTCGTCATAGGCAAGTTGTGACAAAGGACGAGATGGGTGACTAGTCAGACTTCGCTTCAAAAAAACCTGAACAGGGCGCACTCCGCGGCTTCGGCAAGGTTGGGAAAAATTGAAGCCTTAAAACTGTCGATCGCGTTAGCGGAGACACCTGCCGAAGCCCAGGTTCACAGGGCGAGTTTGAAGAAAGCTATCGGACGATACCTCAAATCAATGCATTGCAGGTTCGCGGCTGCAGACAGAGCTAACCGCAAACTACCTAAGTCCGAGCGAAATTCCTTATCCGATGTCCGCTCAGTAGCGGAATCTATCAAAGTTCATAGTGCCAGCACTGAACCCATTCGGGTATTTTTCAAGAAGAAGCTCAATGGCAAGCGGTCGATATGCGTCTTTGGATTTGAGCGTAAGGTTCGTCACGAGCTCGTTAGGCCTATTCTTGACCAGCTGTTTTGCCCAAAGCCCTGGCAATTTACTCATCGGGGAGTGCCAAAGGCCATTCGGTACATCCAGGAGCTTGATTTGACGGCAGGTACGGCAGTCGCCGCGCTTGATATCTCGAACTTCTTCGGCAGTTTTGATAGAAAGTCCCTTGGCGGAGTTGTCTCGGCGATTCCGTCAACAGTAAGACGAATGACGCTTCTTCATGAAGAAGCCCCGCTCGTCTATATGAATGGTGCCAACCTAAGTGGTGTCCATTCAGGGAAGGCACGCCGAGGGATTGCTCAAGGCTCGGCTGTCTCGCCTCTTGTCGCGGCAATTGCGGTTTCTCAGATCAATTGGGAGCCTGCACAGGGAGTTATCGTCGTAAATTACTCAGACGATTTCCTAATTGTCGCACCTACAAAGGAAGAGGTTGAGGCATCCATATTCGCCTTGAAGACAGCTATTGCTGTGTCCCTCGGCGATGCATTCAACCTGAAGACCAAAGCGATCTCAACTCTTGGGGAAGGAATTACGTTCCTTGGACATAGTCTGCAGTTTGAGGATGATGTGTTGGTCACAGTGCCCGCGCCCGGAGCATATACCCGGATACGTCAGGATATTAAACTAATCCAGCAGGAAGCTGCTAATTCCATAAATCGCTACAAGACCAAGAACGCTCTTTCAGACCGCAAGAAAGCAGTTTGGCATATGGCGCGATTGGTCGCTCGCTACCAAAATTGGCAACGCGCCTTCCAGCAGTGCACCGAGGATGCCATCGACCCCGTTAAGCAGGATGTTGCATGGCGGCTTGAGGAGCTCTTGAAAGTAAGCGGGTTCACGCTCGATGAAGTTGAAAAGAAGCTTCCGGAGGCAAAGCATCACGCGGACATGAGTGGATCTGGTGAATGATGCCGATTTCCCTTCAACGCATCTGGCTGTATTCCTATTGCACGCTTGAGGGTTGCTTCACATAAAGGTGTTTTAGGTTGAGGTCGGGGTACGCAATCTTTTCTACCCAATCCATCAACTGCTTTGGCGCGTAACCCGAGCCGTAATTGCTGCTTGTCGAGTTGCTTTCTGTCCAGCCGCATAAAGCACGGAGCGTTGCTTCAGGCGCTTCGATGCGCCTAAGTGCGTCACGGTAATTGTGTCGAAAGCTGTGGAAGGACTTGCCCGGCACTTTATCAATGTACTTTGGCATGAAGCTGCCATCAAACCACCTAGTCAGCTTGGTCGAATGGTAATTGTACCGATCAGGCTTGAGGTCCGGAAACAGCCGCGCGTTGGCGGAGGACTTCTGTTTTTCTACAAAATCGATGAAGCCGATCTGGTTCAGCGCCGGGTGTATCGGAAAAACGCGCCGGCTTGCCTCACTTTTGATCATTTGGTCTTGGCCTGCATCCGTCACACTGATGGTCCATAGTCCGTCGAGTTTCTGCACATCCTCACACCTCAGTTGGCAAATCTCGTTTGCTCGCATGCCTGACCAAAGGGCGACGAGGGGGACCCAGAACCGTGTGCCACGGATGATATGTGTTCCAGGTTTGGCAAAGCCATGCGCGTCGTTCTGGCATCCAGTATATAGGGGCGCTTCGAAGAGCTTGTTGAGTTCTGCGGTTGTGAAGGGATGACGGGCTTCCTTGGCACTTTTCTTTTTTGCTAGAGGTTTGAGGGTGGCTACGGGGTTGCTTGTCATAAGGCCTTTGGCCATCGCCAGGCCTATGATCGATCCAAAAGTTCGCAGGATCGCTTCTTGGGTGTTGTGTGCGAGAAAGTTTCCTTCGCCTTTTGCCTCGAGTTCCCCGGCCTCTTCCAGCGTCTTACCCTTGTATCGTTTTGCCATGTTCGTGGGAACGCGGTTCAGCCGGTCGCGTACAGCCCGTGCCACGTCAAAAGTAACTGCCGAAACTTGGGTGTCTTTGCCTGTCAGTTCGATCAAAAGGCGCGCGTGGGATTTCACCTTGTCAACGGTCTTCGCAGTCCGCCCTTGGCTGTCGGCCTCGGCTTGATATTGGCTCAGGTATTCATCCGCCAGTTGTTTAAACGTTTTGCCATTTGGCGAGGTCAGGGGTGGAGTTGGTGCCGAGGCCGGAGCTTCAGGTGCGAAACGATGATCGTAATGTGTTTGGTGCTGGGTTCGTCCCAGCCGTGCGATATCCCTCTCGGCGATCTCGATGAGACCATCTCGGATTAGGCCTAAGCACTGGGACCATGAGAGCTCTTCCAGGTCAGGAGAACCGTTTACTCCCAGGATTTCCGTCGCGGCTCGGTCAACGCGTATCTCCGTAACGATTGAACTGCCGTTTTTGAGTTCTTCTCGCTCGTTGACTGCGTCCATATACAGCTCGCGACGAGCCTCCTCTGTCAGGTCTAAATCAAGCGACTGTAGTTCGTACTCGTTGTCCTTCTTCTTCACGAAAGTCCGTATACGTCTCATTAGCTCTTCGCGAGGAAGCATCGTGGCCGTTGTTTTCTCGGAGCACGAGGCTTTTTTGGCCTGTTGGAAACGCGCGCTCCATGCGGCGTTTTTCTGGTCCCTGAGAGCTCGCGCAGTTGTCAGGTCCGTTGTGCCGAGGGACTCCTTGATCACTGCCTTGCCAATATGGCCTTGGGCTTCATTTGGCACGCGGCGCTGGAAGTACCAAACACCCTTGCGCGAAATCAGATAGTGGTTGCTGGGCATGTCCGACATCCTTCAATGTGTACCATTGATGTGGCCCACTGAGGAGTTGCAAGCAGCTGATTTCTTTGAACCTTTAGCCAGCGCAATCAGTTAGCTGAAGGCTGGTGGAGCCGAGGGGAATCGAACCCCTGACCTCAGCAGTGCGATTGCTGCGCTCTCCCATCTGAGCTACGGCCCCGTTGCGCGTCTCCGGCTGGGAATGTGCCGGGCGGGCATTTGCCGGTTTGGCAAGGGCGGCATTTAGGGTCTCCCGACGCCGGCTGTCAAGGTGGCGGCAGAGCGTGCGCCGGTCCCCCGGCTGTGGCATGGAAGGGGCGGGAATTCACGTCATCACAGGCCTTGTACACGGCCGTTTCTCAGGACTGACGAATGGATCTGGCAGGTCTTGTGCCCTATGCGGAGGTGGTTGGCGCGCTTGCGGCCGTTCTCACCTCCATCTCCTTTCTGCCGCAGGTGTGGAAGACCGTGAAAACGCGCCACGCAGACGATTTTTCGTGGGGGTGGCTGGCGGCCTTCGGTGCCGGTGTGGCGATGTGGGCGTTTTATGGCCTGATCCTCGGCGCGCCGTCGATCATCCTCAACAACATCCTGGTGTGGCTCTGCGTGGCGGTGATGGCGTGGATCAAGTTCTCCGCCCGCAGATGACGCGCCTAGCCGGGATGGTCACTTTCTGACGATCCGGCCTCCCGCAGGGCCGCTTGTGGCCTATGCCGCCTTGCGTCCGCAGGGCGGCGCAAGTACATGTGGAATCACGAAATTTCACATGTCTGGACGGGTCGA
>Ga0256829_1000886_pt1 | contig 26658 bp, 38 predicted proteins | sample 131447metaG_FD_185979 | JGI IMG/M metagenome (GOLD analysis project Ga0256829, IMG submission 185979) | Hydrothermal vent microbial communities from Lau Basin, Pacific Ocean - 131-447 | ecosystem: Environmental > Aquatic > Marine > Hydrothermal vents | place: Pacific Ocean: Lau Basin | collected... | reverse complement strand
AAAGTAACAATCAAACCAAAAGGATTACAAATGAACTTCAGAGATAGAATTGAAGCACTGCAAAAGTCAGTTGCAGAAAAAACGGCACAACTTGAAGGGTTGAACAGTAAACATGATCTTTCCGATGAGGATTTGGATACAATGACACAGCTGACAAGCGATATTGCATCCGAGTCAGACCGTATCAAAAAGTTTGAGCAGATGGAAAAAGCAGCATCGAACCTCCCTGCTGTCAAAAAGGCGGCACCGGTACCACAGTATGGTGAAAAAGAGGTTAAATTTGGGGTCATCAAAGGACTTGTTTCTATGGTCAAAATGGCAGGCGGTGAGCGTCCTGTTGATGACAAGATCGCCGATGTGTTCGTGAAAGCGGCAAGCAACCCCGCTGAAACAAGTGTCCCTGAATGGGCTGGTAATCTGACACAAGAGGGTTACGCTGCATACCTTAGAGACCTCACAGCTGCTACCATTTACGGACAGGTTGCAGGTATGAGATTGACATTCGGTCGTGACAGTTCAATCAACATCCCTTACCGTGACGGTGTTCAGCATCTTGCGGGTGACTTCGTTGCAGAGGGTGACCCTATCCCAGTCAAAGAAGATCGCTTCGGCACTGTTAAGATCGCTCCAAGCAAGCTTGGTGTTATCACAACATTCACTAAAGAGATCGCAAGAAAATCAACCCCTGCTATTGAAAGCCTGCTTAGACAACACATGCTGCAAGACACAAGAGAAGTGCTTGACACTGTGTTCCTTGACAATACCGCTGCAAGTGCTATCCGACCTGCCGGACTTGAAGCAGCTGCCGGCGCGGCAAACATTAAGGCTGCTACAGGTACAGACGTAGCCGCTATTGAAGCAGACCTGCAAGGTGTGTTTGAAAGACTTTCAGCATCAAGAATGGGTCAAAGCGGTACGGTCATTATGAACCCTGCACGTCTTAGAGGACTCCGCATGAAGATGAACGCACTCGGACAGTATGTGTTCAGAGATGGCTCTATCCTTGACGGATACACTACAGTTACCTCCATCAACGTACCTGCTGATAAAGTGTACTTTGTCGATGCAGAAGCGATGGTATTCGGTCTTGATCAAGGTGTAGAGTTCGATGTATCTACACAGGCGACACTGGTTATGGGTGACCCTGCTGAACCTATTGGTGACGGCAAAACAGCGACCTCCCTGCCAATCAGATCACTGTATCAGACAGACACCCTTGCTATTAAGCAAACACTGGCACTGACTTGGAAACAGGTGAGAGCGAACGGTGTTCAAATCCTTACCGGCGTAGCGTGGTAAGACAACGACCCCTTACTGGGGGTCAATAGTATTTTATCTCCCATCCATCTATCTCTACCTCATAGTAATTTATCATTATGGCGATAGCCTGTTCCATACTTTTTCCATATTTTCCTCTCAATGCTATATACATTGCTTTAGTGTCGTACAGTTCACCATCATCGAGTATATACAGTTCATCGAACTCTTTTTCGTATTTTCCATATTTTCCATATTTTCCATATTTTCCATATTTTCCATATTTTTCATATTTTTCATCTGCTTCAAAATAACCTATCGCTACATTGATCAATACCCAAATAACCAATATTCCTATTAACAGTATCATCGTGCATCCTTTATGTGTTTATTTAATGTATTGTAACACAGTGTAACTTAATTACATCTTAAGAGAATAACACTCATCCGATTTTTTATGATATAATTGGTAACTCAAAGTTACCAAAGGATTAGATATGGCTAAACTTATTTGGGTATTTGCCCTAGAAATTCCCACAAATGTTTATGATGTTAACGGTGCTCCTGTTCAGAAGCCGCAAAAAGGTATGATCTATACAGCTTATGACAACAGGACTGATATTGCAGATGACGGGTCGCAGCCCCTGTATCATTCAGCAGACCCCATCGACCCTATAAAGCTTAGTGAGATTTACACAAATTATAATCCTGTTAAACCACCTACCGGACTTGCAGACCCAACAGTAACCAATATTACAGCCACAGGCGCAAAAGTGGTATGGACTGCACCATCAGGCGGCAGTGCCGTGGATAACTATATTGTTAATGTGGTGGATGGTGCGACAAGCACGCCTATCAGCGGTTCACCGTTCACAATGGCAGGTACAACGTTGTCCAAGACATTATCGGGATTGAGTGCATCCACAGGGTATAAGGTTGTCGTGACAGCCAAAAACAGTGTGGGTGAGGTTTCATCTGCACCCGTTACATTCACAACTACAGCGTAAAGGTAGGATATGTTCGGCTTTTTCAAGTCAAAGGCGAAAGCTCTACCAAAGAGTACGACAGACTCATGGACACCTCCAAAATGGTATCCGTGGGACTGGTGGCAGAAAGATATGCGGGTGGAGGATTATCACAATAACAGCACGGTAGAAGCTTGTGTTGCCACTATCTCACAGACCATCGCGATGCTGCCTGTAAGACATATTCGTGTAAACCCTGACGGCGGCACCGAGATCATAAAGAACTCTGCTGCCACCCGTGTGCTTAGGAAGCCCAACCCGTTCCAAACAAAGTCAGAGTTTTTTGTGGATATCGTAAGGCGGATGCTGTTGACAGGGAACGGCTATGGAGTCTGCACAAGGAATAACCGTTTCGAGATAGACGCGATCTATCCACAGACACGTATGTATCCGTTTGTGTCCTACGATAACAGGGATGTGTACTATTCCATGTCAGATGAAACGCTGATAAAAAAGATAGATGACATGATACCAAGCCGGAATGTGCTGCATTTGCGTATGCATACCATAGAACATCCCCTGATAGGGCACACACCGCTTGAAGCAGCGGTACTCTCTGCTGCCACAGGGAACAGCATCCAAGGGCACACAAACAGGTTCTTTCAGAATATGTCACGACCTTCTGGGCTGTTGCATACTGACCTTACCCTCTCAGTTGATCAGACAAAAGCATTGCGCGAACGTTTCAATGAACTTTCGCAAGACCTCAACACTGGGGGTACTCCGATACTTACAAGTGGGTTGAAGTATCAACCCATTACGATGAGTGCTGTGGATGCGGAGATCATCTCCACATACGGAATGACGAAGAGCGACATAGCGTCTGTCTTCAGAGTGCCGTTAGCATTGATAGGAGATATGGAAAAAGCCACCTTTGCAAACACAGAAACACTCATGAAATACTGGGTGTCCACCGGACTCGGTTTCATCATAGAACATCTTGAAAACAGTCTTGAAGAGCTGTTCAAACTGCCGCCTAATGAGAAGCTAGAGTTCGATGTGGAGTTCATATTGGAAGCAAGCTTCAAAGAGAGAATGGACGGACTTAAGGTCGCGGTGTCCGGGGGAATCATGAGTCCCAATGAAGCTCGAAAAAAAGAGGGTTTACCCTCGATCAAAGAGGGTGACACACCGCTTGTCCAAATGCAGATGGTACCGGTTGACCTTGCCGCCCGCCTTGCCACTTCTCAGATAGATGGCAATACACAACCACCTCAACCAACAGATGTGGTCAGTTCGGATGCCGCCAAATCTTTGGGTGCGTCAGATGGTAAAGCTTTATCGTTTGCAACCAAATAGGCGATATATTGCTTCATGGTCATTCCATGAAGCAGTGCATTTAATTTGACTTTGGTATGTGTTCTGTCATCGACTTCAATGTGCTTGATCTTTTGTTTCATTTTATATCCTTTGTATTGATCTTGTATTCATATCTCACCTTGCCACAATCCCATACCCGTGGGAAGCCAAGATAGTCCATTGCATCTTTTTCCGTCATACCCTCGCATTCGGGGTATTCTGTATATATCCTCTTTAACCTCCAATTAAATTTATGCTCTCTTTTTTTATTGACAATGTATTGATAATCGGGTTTTAATTCACCTGTTTTGATGAACCCCGCTTTCTCATAGCTTTTCCCGTCAAACATCGATATATCACAGTAAGTGAATATTTTTTGGCAGTGATTTTTTGCAAAGTATTTTACAGCCTTGCCCAATGCCCCAATCACAGTACCGCTGGTTGCATGGCGTATGAGTTCAAAAGACCCCTTATTCTTTGTGTTTTTGTGACCCTTCCTAAAGGTCGTTACAGCCACCAATGTATTATCATGGTACAACCCTATATGCACTGTACCAATGCTGTATCCTTGAATGTGATGTTCATTCAAAAACGGCTCTGCATCAATCTTTGTGATCTCCCTGATGTCACATTTCCTTGCATATATTTTGTTAGACATCAAACTTTTGTTAAGTGTGTGTCGTATGAATGATTTAACGCGTGCATTTTTATTCACCCAGTCATCTTCCCAAATGTGAATAAGTCTGTATCCCGCCTTTTGACACAACTTTGTTTTATTTGCGTGATAATCTTTGTCTTTCCCATGCAATTCACTATGCCAATATATGCCGTTGAACTCAAAAGCTATTTTTAGTGATGGTATCACAACATCAAGTTCAAACGGTGCTATGAGTGTTTTATCACTGTGTATCACATTCTCATTACCCATGAGGTTTTTTATGAATGTAAGTAGTTCAACTTCCATATAGCTGTAAGAAGCAGTGCAGTTGGTGCACCCATGACCGCCTAAGTGACCATTCGGTTTTTGCATAAATGCCCCGTGCTTTTTGCATATAATTTTCACAGGTGTTTGTGAATTGATATAGTTTACCTGTGAATAATCATACTTATCACCGTGTGCTCTCTTTGCTCGCTTGATAAACTCTTTTGTGGTTAATGCAAGTTTGACCTTAATTTGATCGATTGCACATTTTTGACAACCCATCCCAACGACAGAATGTGAAACAGCTTTTTGTTTGAATTCACCATGTTTTGGACAAATGATAGTTACCTTTTCTTGTCCTTTTGTGTATTTGGTTTTTGAGTAATCATATTTGTTACCGTGTATTTTTTTTGATCTCGTTATAAACTCTTCAGTTGATGGTATTTTGTTACCAAAACATTTTTGGCATCCACAACCTTGCAAATGATCACTCGCCTTTTGTGTGAAATCACCATGAACCCTGCAAGTGATTGTGAGTTGTGAAGCACTATTCACATACTCAACCATGCTGTAATCATATTTATCCCCATGCACTTTTCTTGCACGTTCGATAAAATCTGCTGTTGTTTTCTTATAATTCGGTACACATTTTTGACAACCGGAACCAATCATATGTTGATGTGGGGTTTGTTTAAATTCACCATGTTTTGGACAAATAATAGTTACTTTTGTGTGAACCCCTTTGAACACCACTTTTGAATAATCATACCCGTCATTTCTCTGATGGCAATATTCATAAAATTTTTTTTGTGATTTTTTTATTTTTGCTATTGCCATGTTCGATTTCCCACATTTTTGGCATCCACAACCTTGCAAATGATCATTTGGTATTTGTGTAAAATCACCATGTTTTGGACAAATGATGCTCACTGCTTGCTTGTTATTCACATATTCAACCCTGCTGTAATCATATTTATCCCCATGCACTTTTATTGCACGTTCGATAAAATCTGCTGTTGTCAGTTTTTTTCCCATGTATCATCCTTTGTGTTTCATCAATGATACACTTTAAGAACTTAAAGTTTTGTTAAATCTGATATTTTTATGTTATACTTCACAAAAGGAGTCATACCAATGCTGAAAAAAGATTTTGAAGTAATCAGAGAATATGTACTGGCTTTGTTTGATGCACAAATGAAGCAGATGTACGATGCTTTGCAAAAGTCAATCCCTGAAGTACCTGAATTCAAAGAGTACGATGATACTGAACTTAGAGCCAAGATAGACGAAGTTGCCAAGTCAATTCCCGAAGTACCGGAGTTCAAAGAGTACGATGATACTGAACTTAAAGCAAAGATCGATGAAGTTGCCAAGTCAATTCCCGAAGTACCTGAATTCAAAGAGTACGATGATACTGAACTTAAAGCAAAGATCGATGAGGTTGCCAAGTCCATCCCTGAAGTGCCCGAGTTCAAAGAGTACGATGATACTGAACTTAAAGCAAAGATCGATGAGGTTGCCAAGTCCATCCCTGAAGTACCTGAATTCAAGGAATACGATGACAGCGAACTTAGAGCTAAGATCGATGAGGTTGCCAAGTCCATCCCTGAAGTACCTGAATTCAAGGAATACGATGACAGCGAACTTAGAGCTAAGATAGATGAGGTTGCCAAGTCAATTCCCGAAGTACCTGAATTCAAGGAATACGATGACAGCGAACTTAGAGCCAAGATCGATGAGGTTGCCAAGTCAATTCCCGAAGTACCGGAGTTCAAGGAATATGATGATGCATGGATAAAAGAAGCATTGGCAAAACCACTTGAGCTTGATCTACCCCCTGCAAGTCACTACGATGGTACCGCTGTATCCAAGGGTGCTATGGTGCTGCATGATAACAATTTGTATGTCAACCTGATTGATGACAATGCATCTGAGCCAAGTGAAAAGAATGCATCGTACAAACTCCTCATCAAATCACCCAAAGCACCGACACACAAAGGTGTCTATGATGTGTCCAAAACGTATGAGGAGAACGACATCGTTATGTGGGAGAACTCATCTTGGATAAAAACATCGAGTCCTGAACAGTCACTGCCGTCTGATGGGTGGAAACTGTTAGCCAAGGCAGTCAGGGGTCGAAAAGGTGAAAAAGGTGATACTACTGTTGTGGAAGTGGATAACACCGAGATGCTTCAACGGCTCGTTGATGAGATAGAAATACTCAAAGCAACTAACAAAGGCTTGCAAGATGACATTGCTACAGCTTAATAAAGACAGAACGACACTCGTAGATGAACTATTTGACGCGTTCAAACTACATCTTAGAATACTGCATGATGTAGAGGATGCGTCCATACGTCTTTATCTTGCAGGTGCCATAGACGGCATAGAACGCTATGCGGGTAATGATATTTTCCTGTCGCAATACAGTGTTTTTTACCCTGAAAAGTCTGTTTATGAGGGTGGGTCAACACCGAGTTCATGGTATTGTGGCAAGTGGGATATATCGGGTATGACCATCATAAACAGTGCCGGTGTTGATGTGACTGGGGATTACACGATAGACACCCTGCATGGTATGGTGTATCCTCACCCGTTGAATAAACAGATAACGTTCTATGCCGGCTTTGCGACAGAAGCTGATATGCCGCCACACTTGAAAACCATCATATTCAGATATGGTGCACATCTCTTTGAGAACAGGGAGAGCGTGCGTGTAGGAGAGCCAAAGATGCTGCCTGACTGGGTGCAGTATGCTATGGCATCAATATGGAAACCAAGGATATGATATGCAGTCAGGCAGACTCAGGCATCTTGTAGAAGTTTGGAAGTACAAAGAGGTCACGGATGAGTACGGTCAACCTCAAAAGAACTACACCAAAATAGCAGATGCTTTTGCAGAGATCAGACCTCTCACTGGGCGTGAGAATTTCTATGAAAAGATGGAAGTCACAGATCAAACCCACAAAATACTTATGCGCCATATACCCATACAGCTTGATGCGACCATGCAGATACGATATGACGGGCGTGTCTTTGAGGTCATCGGTCAACCTGTAAATGTGTTTGAACGTGACATCATGTGGCAATTTAACGTGAAAGAGGTTTTCCATGCCGATCAGTATGCACATTGACAAAAAGAGCTTGAACGACATCGTGCGAAAGCTTGAAAGCATGCCTAAAAATATGCGGCGCGGTGCTACTGATGCCGCATTGAGAGCTGGGGCGGCTGTGGTGCGTGACAGGGCACGGGCAAAGGCACCCTCCTGTTTGGTGCCGTCCATCAAGGTAGTCAGGCGGAAAAAGACTAAAGCCGGCAACAGCCGTGTTAGCGTGGTGGCAGGCGGGAACAGCGAAAGGTCAAGCGCAAGAGAGCGTTCGGTGCTTGAATATCTTTCCAACGATGCCAAAAAAGCACGTTCAAAAAAGATGCTTGCACAGATGGCTTGCCCCCCTGCTTTTTGGGTTGAGTTCGGTACCTATCAGAACAGGAACCTCACAAAAGACCCATATAGCCCGAAAACCTTGAAGCGTCACCCCGACTATGCAAGGCACGGTCACAGTATGGCACCGAACGGCACGGGGCTTTACTGGAATAAAGGGCAAGGCATTAAAGGTGTTGTGTGGTACCAAGCACAACCGTTCCTACGACCTGCCCTGTTCTCTGCATCTACTGACGGCTCTATAGAGAAAGCTATGGCTGAACGGCTTGACAAATACTTTGAGAAATATGGAGTGAAGTGATGATACGGATAGAACTGCATAAGGCACTTGTGAACGGTGTTCCCGAAGTAGGGGGGCGTGTGTACCCACTGCTGATGCCACAGGACACCAAAGAGAACAGCATTGTGTATCGTATCATCGGAACCAATGATATTACAGGCGTGACGTGCGTTAATCCGGTTGATACACGGTGTATGGTGCAGATAGATGTTTTTGCAAAGACATACGCACAAAGTGTCGAGATTATGCAGAAAGTCAAAGATGTGTTGAGAGCGTCATTTATCACTTTTGGCATTAACAGTTATGAAGATTATGCTAATATAACAGTTAAGTATCGTCAGATCATAGATGTTATGTTGAGTGAGAAATGAGTGAATGCTCCACCATCAATTCCCGCGCACTGCATGGAAAGATGGTTCAAGTGTTGTTTGGAAAGAAAGTTAATAAAGGGTATAGAATGACAGATTGCCAAAAAATGGAACAGTTGATAAGAGATGAGTGTGCCAAGCAGGGTGTGACAAATGAAAGCCACATTGCCTACATGGTAGCGACAGCGATGTGGGAAACCAACCATACCTGCAAGCCAGTCAAAGAAGCGTATTGGCTAAGTGAGGATTGGAGAAATAAGCATCTAAGATACTATCCTTATTTTGGCAGGGGTCTAATTCAGATCACATTGAAAGAGAACTATGAAAAGTTCTCCAAACTGCTTGACATCGACCTCGTAAACTACCCTGACCGTGCGCTTGATGAGGATATAGCGGTGAAAATCCTCGTTATCGGTATGCGTGACGGTCTGTTTACGGGAAAATCACTGCAAGACTTCACGGATGCACAAGGAAACATTGATTTTTATGAAGCACGCCGTATTGTGAATGGTCTTGACAAAGCATCTACTATTGCAAGCATGGCACAGGAAATATGCCATGTGTGAGGGTAAAATGGTCGAAAGTAGATTATCAAGATTGGAAACGACAATGACAAAACTCGCAACCATACAGGAGTCACAGACAAAACAGATGGACAAACTAATAGGGTCTATAAATTCAACAGTAGCTCTTGCGGAAACGGTTAAAATGAACACAAAGGATATAAACAGCTTAGGGTCTAAATTAACATCTGTGTCAAATGACATTTACAAAAAAGAGGGTGAAATGCACCAACTTATAGAGCAAAACAGAAGAGATTTGGATAAAATTGGTCAAGCCCGATTATGGAAAGGTTTAACTACTGCTGTGGCTGTGGTTGTGTTCGCTTTTGGGTATTTGTATTCCGACATTAAAGAAGTCATACAAGAGTCAAAAAAATCAATTATTGCCTACACTGAAATAAGAAAGGATTTAGCATACATTAAATCAAAGCTTAATACTGTTCAGCGTAGGCAGTATGAGTTAATCAAATTTAAGGAGAAATTATGACAAATGGTGTAAAAATAATGCTACTCGACAGAGTTGTGAAATGGCTTGTGGGTGGTGATCTTATGAATACCGTAAAACAGCTTGTGTCTATTGCCAATGAAAAAGAATGGTCAGGTGAAGAGAAACGTAAGTATGTGCAACAGGAAGTTGTGAAATTTATCTCAAACGCAAGTATGTTCCTTGTTAACCTTGCTATTGAAGTTGCAGTGGTCATTATGAAGTCAAGGATGGGACAAAATGGAAAATAAAAAACCTATTACTAAATCAAAAACCATGTGGTTCGGTCTGTTTGTGATGGTTGGAACATGGTTGTCTAACAACACAGACATCCTTATGACCCTTGTCCCAACAGAATACCATGAACTCGCGGGGTATTTTATTGGCATCGGTATTTGGTTCTTTAGATACGTTACAAAAGAACCTATTGACAAGGTTATTGAAAAGTTTTAAAAAGATTAACACATGAAGTTTATGTATATTTTCATTGCAGTGTTGCTATTAACCGGATGCGTTTCCATCATCGCCATAGGTGGTAAAGCCGATGTTCACACCGGAAAGATAGTGGATGATGCATCCCCCTTAAAGTATGGCAAATGAACAGATTTTTAGATATACTTATAATTATAATCTTTGCTGTTATCGTTATTTGCGGTTTGATATGTGTGTACTTTGGTACATATAATTAACACATAGGAGTTAATATGAAATATTTGCTTATGGCGATGGTCGCCTTTGTTTTTACAGCGTGTGGCGGAAGTGAAACCACATATGTCAAGGAAGCACCTGTTCCGCCCGCAACACCAACGGACGGTAATACTGTGCTTGTGCAGGCGGATAACGGGTCTAACGTTGGTTTAAGCTACACACAGCTTGGGGATGGCTCTATTTTGGTGCAATGCGGTAATTATAGCCGTGACTGCGGCAATATCGATGTATATTCGGCTGTAGAGGTGAACACCACTACAGCCGATACAACTACCACAAAAACAAAATAGTGTGCTATAATATCGGATAAGGCATAGGACTTTGTTTTTCTTAGCTAAGAAAACGCAATTCAAATTTAGGAGAAGATCATGGGTATTAATCTGATCAACAGTCAAGGAACAACTGTTTATGTTGTTGATGTACCGGGTACGGCTTGGACTGACTGCACCGCGGCGGTTGCAGCTATCAAAGGTGGAAAGGTCGTGGGCTGCCCTCAGTCTATCGGTGATATTTCCGAAACAAGAAACGTCAATGAGTACAAGTGTCTTTCCTCAAATGAAAGCGCAAAAGCTCTGGGTGCTATCTCAAGAGGGTCACTTGAACTCGGTCTTTTGCTTGACCCTGACGATACGGAAGGGCAGGGTAAGCTTAAGCAGGCATTCAAGGATAATACCCCTGTTATTATCGGTGTTGAACTGCCAAACGCTGTTACACCAAAGACTGGAAACGGCACCATATATTGGTTTGAAGCGGGAGTATCCGGTGTGTCTACGGGTATCACAATGGATGAAGCTATCACCTACACTGTGACACTTGAGATTAGCTCTGATATCACAGAGTGCGCAGCTAAATAATCCAACACATCCCTTTTGGGGTGTGCTGATGCCGGGGGTAGCCTATGATGCCCCCTCGGTGTGAGCACATCGCTCTAATTTATATTTTCGCATAGGAGAAAATCATGTCAAAGACAAAACAAAACCCGTTCGCTGTGTATATGCAGCAGCCCCATAAAAAAGCTACTATCAAATCTCTTGATAACTATGAGATAACATATCGTGAACTCACCGCAGAGGAAGCCGATGTGGTCAACGCGAAACTTATTTCAGGTATCGATGACAACGGTAAGCCTGTTTACGACTTTGCTAAAGCAAGTGAAGTGAAATATGAAAAAGTTTCACATATGCTGATAGACCCCGCCGTTACTGTGGAAGAGTTGAAGTCACTCCCCGCTACCAAAGCCCGTGAGATCATTGAAGAGATACTTACACTCGTTGAGGAAGATGACGGAACTGACGATGAGGGAAACTAACCCCCCTCACCCCGATACAGCAGCTTGACCATAAAATAGCATTGGCTCTCGGTATGCCTGTGTATGTTATGAAAGCATCCTTGCCGTATTCGGAGTATGTGAACTGGATGCGTTATTTCAAATTTGAACACCCTGACGCACATGAAATACAACTCGCTGTAATATCGCATATCATAGCAAGTGGGCTTGGTAACAAGAAGTCAAAATTTGATAATTATCTTGTGAGGAACCCTGTAAAACAGAAACATAAAGAGCATAAAGTGATGAGCCCAACACAGGTTCAAGCCGCTTTTTCATCAATCTCCAAAAAAATGATATAATGGTACAACTCATTCAGGAGGTGTGCCATTTCTACACAATTAGGTGATCTCTATGTTGACCTGAAAATGAACATCAAATCCTTGCAAAAGGACGTTAACAAAGCTACAAAAGAGCTTGGTAGGGTCAATGATACAGTACAAAGACAATCCAAATCATTTCAGCAGATGCGTAATGACGTGGTACGCACCGTTAGACAGCTTGAAACGTTGTATGTGGCATACAAATCCATTGAAACAGTGATGGGTCAAGTGGTGTCCAAAGGGGTTGAGCTGAATAAGATGTATGAAGATCAGGCTCTTGGTATCTCCGCACTTGTCAGTGCAAAGGTGGACATGCTTGATGCAAGTGGCAAGGAATTGAATTCTTATGAGAAATTCATAGCCGTACAGGGCATGACAAAAAACGTCATGAATGATATTAAGCAGGCGGCATTGCAGACCCCTGCTTCATTTCAGCAGATGGTCGGTTTCTATCAGCAGGCTATCGGTCATGCAATTACTGAAAACAAAACATTCGGTGACAGCATTGATGAGGTGAATAAGAACGTCATCAAATTCACACAAAGGATGTCAGCACTGGGTGCCGCTGCCGGTATGGAGATGCCAAAGATCAATGAAGAGATACGCTCTTTGATGAGCGGTAATGCCTCAACAGACTCACTGCTTGCCATGATGCTGTTCGGCTCTCCGAGTGCCGCCAATCAAGCAGTGCGGGAAGCCAAAAAACACACAGATGGTCTGTCAAAACTGCTGTTAGACGCATTGGAGCCTTTCAAGAACGTTGAGGGCGTAATGACCTATACCAAAGCGATGGCACAGCTTGGGGCGGTACTTGATGATATCAGACGTGCTGGCACAAGTGGTCTTTTTGAAGATTTGAAAGATTTGGCACAGGAGTTTACGGGAGAGCTTAAGCAGGACTTTGACTCGATCTCCAAGTTTTGGGATGAGTTCTATGGTGTCATCCGTGCCGACATTATCAGTGGTGTTGATCTGTTCGATGACATTAAAACCGCCGTGGGTAATATATTTGAAGCATTGGGTCATGTATCCAATTTGTTTGAAGCATTGACGGGCGGCACATGGACATGGCATAGTGCATTGATCGCGGTAAAACAGCTTGTCGCCCTGCTTGTTTCAGGGCTAAACGGCATCGCCATAGCGTTCAATGGTATCAGAATGGCTGCCATACAAGTTCAGAAAATGGCAGGCGTATATGGGGAACTCACAGACAATGAAGAGAAACTGCTTGCACAGCATAAGCGTAAAATAAAGCTGTATGATGAGGAAAGCAAGCAGTACAAGTACCATCAAGCAGAAATAGAGCGTCTTACCAAGAAAAAAGAGGGGCTTGCCGATGCCGATGCCGATATTGCAAAGATACAGCAGGAAAACATTAAGCTTAGACAGCAGTCACAGAAACAGCGCGATGATGCGTTCAGTAAGGAAGGGCGGAAAAGAGAATATATAAAACTTGAAGCTTATAAACGTGAACTGCAATATATCCGTCAGATCAAAGAAGCCAAGACAGAAGCAGGACGTGTGGCGGCTGTTGAAGCGGCACTTAAGAACGCCAAAGGTGTGGAAGATAATTACCGCATGGTAAAAAAGATAGGGGATGCCTACCGTGAAACTGTGCAGCAGGCTGAAATACTTGCCCGTATCCAAGGCGGTACCATACTACAAAAAGGCGGTGTCGGGGCAGGCGGTGGCGGCAATGGCAGCGGTGCGGCTAATAGCCGTGCCGAACTCAAACTTATCAACGACATGGTGGAGCTTGAGCGACAAAAGAATGAATTGAAGTATGCACAGCTTGAAAAAGAATACACCATGCGGGGTCTCCTGCTTGATGAGTATTCTATGAGAGCAGATCAGATACGTTTTGCCAAAATAGAAGCGGAACTTGCGTGGGAAACCTACAGAATAGCGGTGAAAACAGCGGGGAAGCACGCCAATGAGGCAACGGTACAAAAGAAACTCATCGCTCTTAAAATAAAGGCGGTAAAACTCGACACCAAATACTGGAAACTGGTTAACAAAAATATTAATGAGTTCAACAAGCAGATGCGCTTGGTAGGTAGAAACTTCACTAATAATCTCATCGGAGGTGATCTAAAAGGTGCGTTCAAATCCCTGCTTGACGATATTATCGGCGTTTTTGTCAAGCCGTTGCAGGAGGAATTTTCAAAACTGTTCGGTGATACCATGACAAGCCTTATCGGGTCATTCTATGATCAAATGGTGCAAAAAAGCGTGGAAAGCACCGCACAAGCCGTGGCGCAGGCACAGATAGAGGGGAGTGCAAAAGCCGCGGTAGGTGTAGCCAATCAAGCCACAGGTGACCCGTACACCGCCTTTGCAAGAATGGCGGCTATGGCAGCGGCTATGGCGGCACTTGGTTTTATGGTTAATGGCTCTTTTGGGGGTGGTTCCTCACATCCATCAGCCCCGTCATACGATGCTGTAAGACGTGACCCAACCAAAACCAACTATGAGGGTAAATATCTTTCAAGAGTAGAATATTCAAAAGTCACTGAACTGATGGGCGTGTTAAACACAGGCTTTGACGATGCTTTAAAGAAACTCAATGAACTTAACAATGAAGCACATCAAATTTGGACAGAAGCCTTTGATGCTATGTCAAAGTTCAAGTACAAGATCAAAGATTATGCCCATGCTCTTGACATGACACGTGCTGTTGGCTCATGGGACAAACTTAACAAATTCTATGATAATTTCATGTCACAGGGCGAAAAGATAGATGCTCTACGCTTTAAAGCGAAAATGCTCTATACAAGCTTGGGTGTTGAACTCCCCAAATCGATAGACGATGCAAAGCAGGCTGTGGTGGGGCTGATGAATTTATTCAGAGCCACAGGTAATATCCAGTATCTATCCGCTGCCTCTGATTTTGCCGAAGCAGCTAACGCTTTCTTTGATTTCAACACAGCAGCCGAAGAGGCGGCAAGTTCGGTTGAGCAGGTCACTATAGAGATGGCTAAGCTCTCTGATATCGCAAAACTTCAGGCAGACTGGATGGACAGCATGGCGGGTGCAAAACTCATCCTGTCTGCTGTCATCAAAGAAACTGGACTTAGCGGCATCAACGCCAAGAATTTCCTTGCTAAGTTCAAAGCGGCAAGCAGTGGAGGTATGACCCAAGAGGATTTGGACAAGTGGGCACAGCTTAGCGATGCTTTAAAATCCCTGCAAGATGCCGAAAACGAATTGATACAAAAAAGGATTGATGCGGTTAACAATGAGATAAATTTCTATGAAGAGGTCAAAAGGCTTATAGATGATGCTTATCTTGGGTCGCTAAGTTACCTCAATAGCATGGAGAAAGCCCAATATGCCGCCGAAAAAGCACAGGAAGCCATTAATGCCGGAGATACGGCGACATACTTCTCAGAACTTGGGAAGCAGATAGAGTATGAGAAAAAGATGAGTGTCACAAAAGAGGAATATATGTTAAAATTCAATGATTACATCGAAAAATTGCAGTCTGCCGAATATGTGCCCGAAAAAACAACCGATGATGTGGTTGATGAACTTGAGCTTGCTAATACCAAGCTTGACAATCTGTTGGATGCAATAGAAAAAGCATCATATCAAGGAGCGTTATCATGACAATAAGCCTGCCTATACCACTTGCCTTTCAAAGCAGTAACGTAAAAGATGACGTGCCGACCATAGAGGATTTGACAGCGGGTTGTCAAAAGCCCATCATACGGAAAGGGCTTGAAGTTGCAGACACACACTGGGTTTGGGAATACAAAGGTGATGAGGAGTTCTTGGTAAAGGACTACAACCCAAGCTATCCCGATTATGAGATAGGCGATATCGTATGGAAAGACTGCAAGCTTCAGAAGATCACAGGGAAAAAGGTCACCGGCAAAAAAGTTCCGCTTGAGCCTGAGGAGTATTCATGTTTTGATACATCGTTCGACCCCGACACATGGAAGTGCAGGTGGGTTCGTGTTGAAGCGCGACCGCACGGATGGGTGCAGCTTAGACAACAGGTTGGCTACAGACTGTACTTTTTCTACTTTGAGAACAGGGGAAGCGGAGGTTTAAGGGGATGTGGTCATGGTCAATGGGTGCAGATGGTAACAGACATCACTGACCCTAACTATCCTGTGTTCACAGGCGCAACCTATCCAAACCTACGCTCATGTTTTGAGGGCGGTTACAGTAACAAATATAACCCCGCTGCTGACAAAAAAGCGAAAGTGTTCATGTGGGATGGCGGAGTAGCAGGGCATGATCAAAAAACAGTCCTGTTCTATTCAATGATAGAACGGGGTGGATATTGGTATCTCAGGACAAATCTTGATATCCCTGTGGAATACAAAGGTCTGACAACCACATACACTTTCATGGAAGTGCTCTCCCCTGCTGATATTGACGGTTTTGAGAAAAAGAGGCTAACCCATGCGCTATTGCCGTTCGATGACAAGAACTACACGGCAACGAAGTACACCACAGAAGCACCTGACCATAACGCGACTTGGGTGTGTATCAACACAGAACCGTTCAATACTATTGCATTCGGCAGGGTGCTTTGTGACAACATCACCATAAGGATAACGTTCCCTGACGGTAAGCTCGTAGAGATTAACAATTATGAAGTGGATAATACGGTAGCGTTCAATTCAAGCATCGAATACCCTGAAACTATTGTGCTGTATGTTGGAGAAACCGTACCGTTTAACAGCGTCATTGAAGTCATATTGCACGGATACTACATACAGCTGGGGATGTTGAAAGGCGGGGAGATGCTTGATGCGGGTATGACAAACGTTGCCTTTAATAACCGTTTCAGGGATTTTTCACCCAAAGAGCAGGATCAGTGGGGTAATGTGTACTATAAGGACGGTGTACGTGTCAAAGTGCACACGGGCACTGTCGATATGCCTGTCGTGCGATACGATCAAATGGACAGGCTTATGCTTATGGTCGGAGGACGTGAGGTTATCATTGACAGTTCTGATGCAGTTAACAATAACCCCGCTAATAGCAGGGATATATTCACATCAACGATGATGATAGGCAGGTTTACGCAATTTGACCTAAAAACTAAAGAGGAAAATAAGAAGATAGGGGAATATGCAACGTATTCCTTTGCCATAGAGGAGGTAGTTTAATGGCACAGAACATTGTTGATGCAGTAAGGTTTCCAAGTGTGTGTTTCACAGCCAGTGCATATAGAGGAACGCAAGATATAGACAAAGACTACTTGGGCTATGGCAAGACGCAAGGTTATTATCCGGTGGTTACGCTTGAGGGTATCTTTAACACAGGTGCAGAAGTCGATAGCTTTATGACGTGGTGGAAAGATCACAAAGACGGATTGTCACGCGGTATGAAAGTGGGCATTATCTATGCCGAAATATTCGGTGTTCTCGGTGAATACGGCATCATACAGACAACAGCTTTGGTACATACCAAGACGGATGCATATCACAAAATAACATTCACGGCAAAAGTGGTATGGGATGAGAGAAGCGAAAACAAACCGCCAATCGCATTGGATAACGTAGTGTATGTTGATCAAAACAGTAATAACAACTATATCAAACTGACTGGGTACGACCCTGACGGGGATAATTTGACCTATGAGATAGAAGTACCACCCGCATACGGAACGCTGACAGGGACTCCTCCACTAATGCTATATACACCGAACGGGGGATACGTGGGTAGTGACTGTTTCAGCTTTGTGGCAAAGGACAGATATACATCAAGCCACCCTGCCGTTATAGCGATCAATATCGGTCAAGGTCAAGTTCCGCAATTCAAAGTTAAATACAAACTTGACATATCGACACAGGGCGGCATCCGTGTCACAGGTAATTATTGGTACAAAGATGACTTGATGAACGGTATGTGGAAGCGTGGTGTCGGAGGATGGGTGAAACCCGTGAACGGCGATGAGGTGCTTATAGCATCGAATGACAGCTATGTGGATGACAGGGATAGAGCCTTTGTGCTTGAAGCTGCAATAGAGGGTTGGGGAAAACGAACGGATTTTTTCAGGTTCTTTGCAGATATGGTCAATCTCTCACAGTTCTCAATAGGTCAGAGTGCAGGTGATAGCAAGGCTGAGAATTGTGAGGGGATGTTTGACGGTTCGGGATTGGCTAACGTAACACTGTTCGATACCTCATCTGTAACTAACTTCAAGCGTTTCTATGCCAATATGCACAATATCCAGTATTTTCCAAACTTCACTTTGTCAGAGGGCGTTGATTTCATGGAAATGTTCAAAGACACCCCCGCAAGCATCATGACAAAGATGGACACGACAAAGGGAAAATACTTTGACAGAATGTTCATGAACGCTGGCAATGGCACGTGTTTGACAGGTATTGACACCCGTGCAAAGATCAGCACAAAAGATATGTTCCTCAACAGTAAGTTCACACATCCCGATGCAACGGAACTGGCAACGATAGAAGCGGGTGCGTTATGGCAGAAAGCAGGCACGCCTTGCGGCATGAACATCACAGGTATTACAGAAGTCACACAGGGTACTTGTCATATTGCAAGCGGGCAGAGCAACTGCCAGTCTACGGGCACATACAGAATAGACGCAACCAATGTCAGCGGCACTGCAACATATAAATGGCACGTTGTGTCAGGGGGTACGATAGTCGGTGCAGATAATCAACAGACGGTTGACGTACAAAGTAACCCGTCAGGAGAGCCCACTACAATATCCATATATTGCGACGTGACCGATGATGTGGCTACGATCAACTCAGGTACATACTCATTCACACATACACGCACAGGGGACGATCTGCGACTGACCCTGAACGTGTATGATCAAAACGGATTGGTACTAAGGGATTTCATAGATGCTAACAATCCTCACAATATCAAGAACGTTATCATAACCATCCCTACAGGCATAAAGACACCAAGCGTTTTGTCAGGTACGCTTACAGGTTACAATGTGACGCTTATCAATTATGGTGAGATACGAGGTACGGACAACGGTTGGACAGCACTCAATGTCACATCACCTATGAAGCTGATAAACAACGGTTGGATAAAAGGTGCAGGCGGCAAGGGGGGCACTGGTGCTAAAGGTGCTGATGACACATACCAAAAACATAATGTACTCTATAATTTAGGCTCTTGGAAAGCAAGAGATAAAAATCCTCCGCTAATCGAGATATATTATAACAATGTGCTTGAACATACTTTTACCGTTTCAGGCAACCCTTATTCATACACAAAACTTTCTTATAACGGCATCACTTATACAAGGGGTGCGTTAATAAACTGTGTAGCCGATGCGTGTGCCTACAGATACACAAGAGAATGGTACACCACAGAGCCAAGATATGGCGGCGCAGGCGGAGCAGGCGGTGACGGGGCGCACTACGGTCATGAAACACCTGACGCTGGAAGTTTGGGAAGCCCATCTACCCCGTCAGGCGGCAACAGCGGTTACCGAGGCGGTGCAGGCGGTGACTGGGGTCAAAGCGGAAGCAGGGGTGAGGGTATGGGATATGGTGGCCAAGTGGCAGGTGATGCCATTAAAGGCTCTGCAAACCTTGACCCGTCAAGCGTCACTGGAAATGTTATCGGGAGGATAGTATGATAAAGACTCAAAATATATACACACCAAGAAATGCAGCCACACAAAGATGCACGGATTTTCAGATCATAGAGATCAATGATGAGTCTGTTACTCACTCATGCGATCACCAAGCAGGCGGGAACTGTATCGTTAAATTGAGTTTCACTGCAAGATATGCCAATGCTTCCGGTGCTGTATCATACCAATGGAGCAATGACAAAGGCACTGAAACCAACGGCAATACCCAAGAACTCTACATGCTTGATGTGCAGGGGTCTAATGTGACAGAAACTGTCACATTAACGCTGACCCTGACAGACGATGCGGGAGTGCAGTCAACGATGACAAAACAGGTTGATGTCACTTTCAATGAGGTGTGAGCATGATAGATAAAATAGTCTATGAACCAAGCCCGTATAAACCGACACCGAGAGATATAGAGCAGGGACAGACTGTCTATAACATACTAACGGATGAGCTTTGGACAAGGGGGCGCAACGATGAGATAGTCAAAATGAAAGAGATACCCGCACCGATCACACCCGGCACGCAATCAAACCCTAACATCATCGTGAATGGCGGTTTTCAGGTATGGCAGAGAGGTACAAGTTATGATTATTCTGCAAGTTCAGGATACCACACCGCTGACAGGATGTTCGGTGCATGCAGCAGTGATGCGTCAAAACTTAGGGTATCGAAAAGTTCATTCTACGGGAAAGAGGCGATACAGTTCTATTCTGTGACACCACCGACCGATCTTACCGGCTCTAAATACTGGGCTGGACTTTGGTACAAGTTTGAGGGGCGTGATCTGTATTGGATAGCAAAGAGAGGTGGAATCATTACCATTTCGTTTTGGTTCTATTCCAATGTTGCAGGGGAGTACAGCATTGCTTTAAGGAACTTTACAAATACAAGTGCAGGTGTTCAAAGCTATGTTACATCGTTCAATTATACTAATGCGAATACGCAAAGAAAAGTTGAAGTGACAATTCCGCTTAACATTATTTTCAACCCGCCTCTTCAAGATGATGATAATTTTGGCTTTGATCTCAACATAGGCTTTATTAATCAGGGCGATTTTGCCACAAGTGTTAAAGACACATGGCAGGATGCCAGTAAAATCACGACCACCACTGCTGTCGACTGGACGGCTGCTGCCGGTAACTTTATAAGAATAGCTGAGCTGAAAGTGGAAGAGGGCAACACCGCCACACCGTTCCAATACCCAAGCTATAAAGATGAGCTGTTGAGGTGTCAGAGATATTTCACAAAAATGACGCATGACAGTTTAACGTATATATCAAAATACTCAACTGCTGGCTACAGTGTTGCTACCATCCCACACCCTGTGCAAATGAGGAACACGCCAAGCTATACTATCGTTGAGAATGTGACAGGACTTACACGAACATATATTAAATTCAACGGTACAAATACCTCTATTTTCTACACCGGTACTACAACTGGCGGTGCAGTTATAACACAATTTGAAGCAGATGCGGAGTTATAAGATGAAAGTAAAATATATTGCAAATATCAAGACACCTACGGAATATACGGGATATTTGGTGAATGATGAGATCATCGTCCCTATGGATGAAAATAATAGACACTATAAAGAAGTTCAGGAGTGGATCGCACAGGGCAATACCCCTGACCCTGCATTCACACAGGATGAGCTTGATAAGTATGAAAAGGAAACAAATATCAAAATACTTGAGTCTATGGCAGCAGAGGGTGGCGTGATCGATGTTGAGGACAATAAAAGACGTGCTGTTGGTGCAAATCCGTTGATAGATGACAAAAATGGGTATCATCTGTGGCTTAAAGATGCATATAACAAGCTTGATACCGAATATACGTCAACGCTGCCAAAACCACCTGCAAAACAAAGGCAGATGATGGAGATACACGATGATGAACGTGACCCGTACACATTCACACGCTTCCATGATCAATGGGGGTACAGATGGTACCTGCATATAGACAGGAAAGATGTAACCGCACTTGCAATAGCCATATACGACAAAGATGGCAATTATCTTTACACGACAGGGGCGTTACTGCCTGATGATAACGGGGGGTGGTACACAGAATGCCCCGCCGGTCAGGCTGATCAAACCAAATCAGATGTGTACTACAGATGGCTCTTGGGAAGTGCACCTATCAGTGATCTTGAAGTTTACAAAGCTACAGATGAGGTTAAAAAAGGTTTTGTAAGACACGATGAGAGATATGACAAAGGGAACTCATAACCCTGCATCCTCCATGTTCGCCATTTTTTTCCAAAACCCCATCGCTTTGAGTATCTGTGCTTGTAAATAGGCGTTCTGCTCTTTGAACGGTTTATTCACCTCACGTCGCAGGTTAGAATACAACAGATCGATGCGTTTTTGTGCGATATCTTTTGGTATGGGCGGCACGTCATCTGTACCGTAAAGTGTCTTATTCGTGATCATACTTGAACGCCTTTGATATTGCATCGGCAAAGAATAACGTCAGTATTGATGTTAGACTTGCAAAGATGATACCATTTGGGTAATCTTCTTTTGCAATAAGAAAACCGGCAAATCCCGATGATAACAGTAGTGTTGAAAATATTACCATTGATGTCATAAGGTATTCTTTTTTACTCATAAACCACCTCAACACCAAGCTTTGCGTATGCCTTGCTTGCAACCATGTTTTTTATAGGTAAAGAGTATTTGGCAATCTCACTCAAAAACTCATAATAATCACCGTATGTTTTTGCTTTCCTTTTATCCGCTTCAACCTGACCCTTTGCAGCACGTGCAGGATGTTCATATTTGGCTTTTGTGATCTTAGCCCATACCATAAGCTCTCCTACGGTATATTTGTCCTCAAAATCGGCAATAGCAGGCTTTCCTTTACTGTCATAATGTTCGCTGTCAATTTTGTTTATCAATGGATGTTTAATTTCCATGTTTTTCTCCTTTCATGTATATTTTAATAGCTTCTTTGAACGATTTGGCAAGGATCACCTGCCCATCAAGCATATATACACCTTTCATCAGTTTTTGACCTTTAATTTCCATGCTTTTCTCCTCGCTTCTCTTACTTCTTTGGTTAGCTCCGGTTGTCCGTTGAGCACTCGGTACATATTCGATGCGGCTATTACGCTGTCCATGATAACCTCATCGTGTGCCGTTTTTCTTGCACGTTTTATAGAACGTGTCACTTTTGGCAATAGTATATTTTTTTCATAAGTCGTTGCATCATTGTGCAGCCATGTGTCCATCATGAACAGCCCCATTAATAGCATGTTCAGCAGGTAGTCATCATGGAGTTTTTGTGCCCTCTCATTGAAACGCTTTGTTTGTGCTATCAATTCGTGTGTATCGTACATAACCACACATTTACTGAAATGTTCGTACATTTTTACTAAATCCTCATCCTCAAAGTTCTTTGGTTTCTTTGGGCTTGCATCTGGATTTAGCATGCCTGCATCCTCCATGCTCTTTTGCAGTATGGCATAGAAGATCACGTTCATGTCTATGTTTGTCATGTTAACCCCCATAACAGCAGAGAGATTGTGCATATAACGATCACCACATCCACAAATATCTCCATTTTATCCCAGTTGCCTTTATGGTCTATCCAACCAATGTTTTTAAGTATGTTTTTCATGTTCCATGTCCTTTTTGATATTTTTAAACAATAATTCGATGACATTTACACTCATGCTGTTTCCTGCCTGCTTGTAAAGCTGTGTATCACTCAATCCCGCATTTTTCGCTTTATTGAACGCTTCATCGGGGAAATCATGTAACCTCCAACATTCAAGCGGTGTGAGCTTTCTTATTCTATCTCCTAAAAAAGCCAGATTACATGACGTGTCAAGTGTCTGTGAAACCTGTTTACCGACCCCACCTCTTCGTGTCTTACTATTTGGAACACTAAGATTTATGCTGTCACCATATTCTGCCTCATCATAGCCTTTTTTCGTAGCACTTTTCACAAGTATCTTTGGCTCTCTATTGCCACCCTGCATTGTTTGTAATGCAGGTCTTACATCATCATCACCGTACACTCTCTTGATCCGGTCGTTACCTTTTATGTCGAGTTCCCCTATGACTTTAATAAAATTATCGCAAGGTCTTGTCCCTGATTTTGTGGTGATGCTCGATGCTACACACTCGCCTAAAGTTGGAGAAAAATTAAAACCATTCCCCCTCTCCTGCATTCTGTTTGTGTGATGGATGAAGCCTTTAATTGCTTTTTCACTCAAATAATACTTCTCATCAACATCATCTTCGAGAACATCTTTTAGGCGTTTTTCGAGCGGTATCGGTGTGGGGAACTTATATGCATCAAACCATTTTAACCCTTTTCCAACAAACGCATTCCACATTTTGTCTTTTAGCAATTTTCCATTTTTCATTTTAGGCATTGATGTTTGTTTATGTTTCCTTTTGCCTATAACAAAGAAACGCTCTCTATTCTGTGGTACACCGAAGTCTTTAGTGTTCAATATGTCAAGAGTTATTGCATATCCAAGTTCATTGAATACATAAAGTATAACACTAAGCGTCTTGCCATTGTCATGGTTGACAATACCTTTGACGTTCTCGAATATGAAATATTTTGGCTGACACTCTTTTATGCACCGTGCAAAATCAAAGAACAGTGTACCCCTTGTATCCTCAAAACCGGCACGCCCCCCTGCAATACTGAACGATTGGCATGGGCTTCCTCCAATAAGGATGTCCACTTTTTTACGATATTTTGAAAAGTCTGTTTTTGTAATATCCGTATGAAAGCGTTTTGGGTTTATGTTATATATCGCTTCAAAACTTTTTCTTGCAAATTTGTCTATTTCACATGCAAAAACAAGTTTTACTTTTTTAAATACCCTGCTCGCTGCCTGTTCAGGGGCACCGATACCGCTAAACACAGTGGCGATCTTCACTTTTTTCACATCTCTCCTTTATTCAACCATTCAAATATAGTTCAACCAAAGAGAGAAATTCTTTCAAAACTCTCTTTGATGCAGCAGAGGAAAACACGTCCAATAGAAGCAGTCTATTTTTTCTAAAAACCTCTGCTGCTGATATACAGGTATCTTAACAAATGTCACTTTGAAGTTTTTTATTCCTGCATATCACATGGGCGAGTAGAGACTCAACCTACCTAACCTGACCCACGGGAGCATGGCTCCATCGAACCAACCTAAGTTGGCTCTGTAGAGTTATGATCTCCTTTTTATTGCATTATCTTATTATACAGATAGTAAGCTATCTCTTTTTTAGAGTTGAATAGACAATTCTCTGCATATTTGTCTTTAGTCCATCCCGGAAGATGAATTTTTGAAACATCGTAATGTATTTCTATATCGGTAAATATATTACTTCTGTTTTTGCCTATACGTATATCTATTGACTTTATCTTTTCCTCATATACCTCACCATTAATAAACAGATATACAGTATCTCCTATGTTGTATTTTGTTTTAATCTCCATTTTTACTCCTTTATATTTAAATCTTCAGAATGAAATCAATTTTGTATCTATGTATTTATTCATTTCATGTTTCTTTCTCTTTTGCTTGGTTCATACAGTTCAACGAATACAAATTCACTAGAAGTCCTTTTAAACTCTTCTTCGTCTTTATAATATTCACATGTCAAGTTGTATACATTGCTATTTGTCAATCTGTAGATTACTTGATACTCATATACAGGGTTTTCAGGTTTGATACGCCAGTTTTTCAACATTAATGTCATCTTGTTATAATCAAGAGTGTCATCTATCCATTTACCGCTGAATGACAGATATTGCAACTGTTTACTGTCCGCCTGTGCAATTCTTAGCTCTGCCCATTCATCATCTACTATATAAATGCCTTTCTTTAATCTCCAATTTATTTCGTAGTCTTCAAGCAAAGTCCAATCAGAGTTCTGATGTTTAAGCCATACTTTAGTTCCGTCTGGATGTTCTGCCCAGTATCTAATTTCATTAGCATGACTGTGCATATTTAATCCTCCTTTATCTTGCATTTGTCATAGTCTGCTTTATAAAGTGTTGACGGGTCTTGGTTCCTGTCTTTCTGCCATTTGTCACCGTCTTTCCAGTTCTTGGCTTGCTCAGGGTCTTGCTTTCTGCTGTTGATCTCCTTGGCTGTTTCATTCAATGTGCATTTAGGCTCATAGCCAAGTTTCATAGTTGCATCAATACAGAATACACGGATATCTGATAGTGCATCGATCCTGTCATCATCTGTGTGGTTCTCTTTTTTCCGTGCTACACACCCCTCTACCTGTCTGTCAATAAAGCGCATAAAGTCCATCATGAGCCAGTCACGTTCTTCTTTTGGTACATCGTATCCAAGCATCTCGAACATCTCTTCAAGGATATTCGTGCATACTTGCATTTCGTCAAATTTCTGTTTGTCAAGCTTTCTATCTTTGACAAATCTCTCCACTTCAAATATAGGGTTTATCATTCTTTCTCCTTTTTTATTACAACATCCAACCAAGTTTTACACCGGCAGCCATGACAAAGAATAAAAGAAATATTATGGCGTATATGGTGAATAGAGCAGTGATACGATCTATCATCACTCATCCTTTTCCAAGTAGTATTCAAGGATATGTTTCAATGCATCGTTGATGGTCTGTACCTCACCTTGTGTTTCTACCATCACCTTTTTTGTCGCCATATCCATGAGCTTCTTAACATGCGGTGTGACCGCAATTCTTTTTACTGTTTTTTCCATGTTAGTCCTTTGTATTATTTTAATGTTTTGCGTATTTGCGTGCAATTTCCTGTGCTCTTTTGATATGTTTGTTTACCTTTTTCAGCGTTTTTGCGTCAAGGTTGCAATACTGCTTGACATCAATGAGATGTTCACCGCTGATCTTATAGTACAAACCAAACAGATCGCTATCCCCTGCACCCGCAGCATAGTTGCCTTTTTCAGCATACGATAAAGCCTTTGCAAGGTGGTATGAACACATCTTGTCATCATAATTGTTAGCCTGAACGATCATTGTTAGCGCAGCCAGTGTCAAAAATGTCTTTTTCATGTTAATCCTTTGTGTTGATGTTCATAAGTGTAACATA
>Ga0256829_1000885_pt1 | contig 26659 bp, 35 predicted proteins | sample 131447metaG_FD_185979 | JGI IMG/M metagenome (GOLD analysis project Ga0256829, IMG submission 185979) | Hydrothermal vent microbial communities from Lau Basin, Pacific Ocean - 131-447 | ecosystem: Environmental > Aquatic > Marine > Hydrothermal vents | place: Pacific Ocean: Lau Basin | collected... | reverse complement strand
CGGTCTAACCTCCATGCGTATCACCACTCCCCTCTTGGCCTTCCCCTATATAAGCCTGTGTTCATTAATGAACATTTTTGACCGAAAAATTTTCGGAAGCTCACTGACGGCTCTGAACTCTTAGGCTTCCTTCAAGGATTAGGGGACAAGATTAATAAACTTTAAAAAGTTTTTAATTTCGATATGGAGATAGTCATGACGATCTGATGGGAGATTGAGCAAATGGAGAAAAAGAGAGGTCACGCTGGTAATGCCATTATCCTAACTTCATTTCTGGTTCTACTCCGTTTTGTCATCACTGGGATTGGGAAGGGGCAAGGTTTGATTTTTCACTATTGACCTACTAATTAAAATAATCCCGTTCATGACCTTGCTGGATTTGTGATGATATCGCTCCTCGAACCGGCCTCTCTTTTCAGTGAGGGTGAAGAAGACGAGTCGTTTATGATCCCTTTAGAACCGATTGAAAACGAAGAATAAAGAAGATGACTTTCGGATTACTCCCCGTTCTTCTCCTTCCACTCGTCTAAGAGCTCCTTGGCTGAGTTGGCCGCTATCGCGCCCTGGCCGACTGCGACTGCTATCTGCTTGAAGACGTTGGTTATGTCCCCTGCCGCGAAGATCCCCGGAATCTTGGTGCGCATGTGCATGTCCACCGGTATGTAGCCGTACTCGTTGGTTATGCCCAGGTGCTTGACGAAGTCGGTCTTCGGCTCGTAGCCTATGAAGATGAAGACGCCGTCAACGGCCATCTCACTCTCCTCGCCGGTTACACGGTTCTTGAGCTTAACGCCCTCGACCTTGCCCTCTCCCTTGATCTCGGTCACGACGGTGTTGAGTATCGTCGGAATGCCACTCTCGGCAAAGCGGTCCTGTAGTATCTTGTCTGCCCTGAATTTGTCCCTCCTGTGGACGAGCGTTACGTTAACGCCTATGCTCTTGAGGTAGAGGGCTTCCTGTAAGGCGGTATTTCCCCCGCCGATGACTATGACCTTCCTGCCCTTGAAGAGCGGGCCGTCGCAGGTGGCGCAGTAGGAGACGCCCTTTCCCGTGAGTTCTTCCTCTCCTGGAACCTTGAGCTTCCTTGGAGCGGCCCCAACGGCTATGATTATCGTTCTGCCCTTGTACTCCTTCCCGTTCTTGGTCTTCACGGCGAACTTGCACGGCCCCTCGTAGTAGGCACACTCTGCCGGATCAATCCTCTCGACCTCGTCGAAGACTACATCGACGCCGAGCTTCTTGACATGCTCGTGCATCCTGCTGGTAAGCTCCGAACCGCTGATCCCTCCCGGAAAGCCGGGGTAGTTCTCTATGAGGTCCGTCAGTGCCACGTTCCCCCCTAGGTCTTTGCTGATGATTAGGGTCTCCAAGCCGTAGCGAGCCATGTATATGGCAGCGGTGAATCCGGCCGGCCCGGCTCCGATGATGAGAACATCCCAGGTCTTGTTCTTGTACTCTCCTCCACGTGAAAAGCCACCGAGGCTGAACATCTTTCCCACCTCCGGGTTTTCCTAACGTGGACTATTTAAAAGCCTTGTTCCACAGAAATGTGTAAAAATAACCAAAAATTCCAACCTCAGATGAGCTTGAGGGAGCGATCGAGGAGCAGGTGGAGCATGTAGCCGCTAAAGGCCGCGAAGCCTACAAAAAGCCCCTCTGCCGTGTTCATTCCAAGGCCATACTCAACGAGGAGGTACGAAAGGGCGCCGTAGATAAGCGCAAAGAGAAGTGAGTGAACTATGCCTCTATGTCTCGGCATCATCCATGTGAAGGAGTACCATGCTATCACCGCCACCACCACTGATATTCCCCATGCTGTTGTGATGTTGAGCCACTCGGTACCGACGTTCATCCTTCCTATGATGTTGATATAGGTCGCTCCCCCAGCTAAAACACTCACTATCGGCTTCGTGCCGCGGTGGATGAGTGCGTTGGGGTGGTCTATGTCTGGCAGGTCAGCCCCGAGCACGTAGAGAGCGTAGCCTATGAGCAGGGCCATCGTTGTCAGTTTGAAGGGAACGCCCACCGTTGACAGGTAGCCCGCTATTGCAACCGCTATCGGATAGCTGACTATCCCGCTGAGCATGTGGACATCGTAGTTTGGCATGCTATCACTCCTCTTCCCTCTCGGCCTGACTCGCCTCCAAGAACTTTCTCACGTAGTCTGGAACCTTGTAGTTGCCCTTCGGGTCGCCAACGAGGAAGCCGAGCCTTATCAGCTCGTTGAGGTTCTCATAAACCTGCATTCCCGGCTTCTTAACTGCCTTTGCCACCTGTATGTAGCTGACGGGTCCTCCATCGAACTCGAAGACTACCGCCTCTACAAGGTCCTTGTACTCCTTTGGAATTCTGGTGAGGTACTCCTCGAGGCTCTTGGGTTCCTCGAGGATGGTCGTTACGACGTAGTCGTCAATCGGGTCGAACTTGTGCTTCGCAGCTTCGCTCAGGACATAGTGGAGCAGCCTTAGAATCTGCCTGGGGTTGCCATTCCCGAGCTGATGGATGAGCTTTATCGCCTCCTCCGTGAAGGGATACAGCGGATCGTCAGTGTCTTTCACGCGGACTCGGTTGAGCCTCTTCTTAACAAGCTCGTAGGCTTCATCCAGACTCATTGGGCGGAGCTTAAACTCGTAGTGGAGGCGCATGAAGAAGGCTGGGAAAATCCTTGAATACTCCTCATATGCCTCAGGAACGCAGGCGAAGGCGACGACGCAGCCCTTTGGCATGTTGCTTATGAAGTGCCTCAGCATTTCAAAGAACTGAATCTTCTCATGTTCTTTAGCTGACTGCATGTTCTCAAGCTCGTCGAGGAGGAGGGCGCAGTAGGGGAACTTTCCCATCTGCTCGGTCAGGAGTTCGGCTATGTCCCTGCTCTTGTACTCGCCGGTTGAGCTGAGCATCTTCTCGAGTCTGTCGATGAAGCCGAGCTTCCGTGAGAGGTTTTCTAGGAAGATGTTCGTCCTGCTCTTTGGTGGCTTGAGGGCGTAGAAGATGTCCCTGGTGAGCTTGAGGATGTCGTTGGTGTCTACCTTAACGTATACCGCTTTCCCGCCGTTGCCCTCTACAACTTTCGCGAGGCTCTTGAGCCTTTGGGTCTTCCCCATTCCGAGCGGCCCGACGATGCTCATCGCTATGGAGCTTTTGTTTCCTATGACTTCAGACGCTATCATCTGGAGGCGCATGTCAACCTCTTGGTAGACGTGTATGCTCTCCACGTCGGCTATTCCCTCGCTTGCGAGCTGTTCAAAGGGGTTCCGAGAAAGACCGTAAACCTCGTATGACTGGTACGGGTAAAGTTTAAGGCCTCCGTTTTCCATTTTAACCACCGGAGGTGTTTTGCGTTTGAAATATAAAAACCTGTCCATCGGTGAGCAGAGATGACGGTTTTGCTCGTTACATCACCTCAGGGTCGAGAGGGGGATGTGATACTCGAACTTGAGTGGGCACTGGAGAAGGTTAAAGTCAAGGGGACTGACTGGAAGGGTGTTCTCCTCGCTGAGACCTCTCTTCCGAAGGAGGGGGCACTCAAAAGGCTCAAAAAATTCGAGACCCAAGCGATACAGCGGGTCGTTCCTCTCGATGAGTTCGTTCCAGCGAGATGGGAGGAGATAGAAGCGGCAGTTCTGAGGCTGGCCAAGGGAATTGACGGAACTTTCGCCGTCCGTGCCAGGGTCAGGGGCAACAAGACTTTGAAGGAGAGGGAGCTTGAGGTTAAACTCGGTTCTCTCATCGTGGAGAGTTATGACCTTGAGGTCAACCTCTCGGACCCGGACTACACGGTGGTGGTTGAAGTTCTCGGGAAGAGGGCTGGAGTTGGACTCGTGGGGAGGGATGAGTCCCTGCGCTTCGAGGTGAAGGACTAACCCAAAGCTTATTTACTCTTTTAATCCATTCTGGTTGGGGATGAAAATGATTGACGTTGAGGAAGTTATAAGTCGACTCTCAAAGTTCAGTTACGAAGAGGTCTTAGCATACTGGGTGAAGAGCGAAGGAGAGGAGGCTCAATTTTACAGGGAGCTGGCAGAGCGCGCCAAAAACCTCTGCCTTCCGGAGAGCCTTGTTGGAACCTTTGGAAAGCTTTCAGAGGACTCCAAGAGGCACGCGGAGGAACTCACGAGAATATTCAAGGAGACCTACTCGCGGGAGCCCAAGAGCGAGGTTCCGCCGCTTGAGGTCATGCCGGTTCTTGATAGGTTTGAGAGGGCGGATCAAGTTAAGGAGGTTCTTGAAGCCGCTATGGAGAGTGAGCTCATAGCGATGAACGCTTACAGAACCCTGACAGAGAAAGTTGACGACCCAAAGCTCCGGGAGCTTTACCTCAAGCTTGCTGAGGTTGAGAGGACCCACTACGAGGCCCTCAGGAATGAGTACGAGAAGCTGGGTGATTGAGATGGCCGTGGAAATTTTGAAAGAGATACGGAAGCTGAACGAGCGCGAACTTCTCAGCTACTGGATTAAGGGTGAATACGAGGAGGCCGAAACCTACTGGAAGCTGGCCGAACGCGCGAAAGAGCTCAGCCTCCCGAATAACGTCGTGGAGACGTTCAAAAGGCTCGGCGACGAGTCAAAGGGGCACGGGGATGAGCTTCTGGAAATCTACAGGGAAAAGTATGGAGGGAAGCTGGTTGATGTTGACATACCGAACGTGGAAGCCCTGAACGTCCTTGGCAAGTTCTGGAAGGTTGAGGACCTTAAAGACGTGCTCGAAATAGCCATGGAGAGCGAAAAGCTGGCGGAGACCATCTACAGAAAACTCGCCAGTGAAACGGGGAATCCAAAGCTTAAGGAGGCCTACCTCCGCCTGGCGGACATAGAGAATGGACACTACAACTCCCTTAAGGCTATTTACGAATGGAGAAAGGAGAAGGGGCTACTCTGAGTCCTTTTTCTTGATCTTCTCTGCCTTCTTCGCTTCTTCTGCTTTCTTCCTCAGCTCCTCGACCTTCTCCCTCTTTAGGGGAACGAAGCGCCCATCCCTGTTGTCGTAGTTCGCCAGTAGGAAGTCCCTGCTGAGCTGGAGCGCTCCGGTCGGGCAGACATCAACGCACTGGCCACAGTAGACGCAGCGGGCCGTCCATAATGCCACTTTTTTGATATCCGACAAGTAGACAAACACTCCAGCGGGACAGACATTGACGCACATCCTGCACCCAACGCACTTGTCCACGTTGTAGGCTATCACCCCCCTGAAGTCCTCGGGAATTGGAATCGGCTCGGTCTCGGGGAAGAGGTTGGTTGCTGGCTTTTTTATAAGGTTTCTGAGCACCGTTGGGACCAGTATTGGAGCCCTCACATTATCACCTCCATCGCTATGAGGAGCGAGCCGACGAGTGAAGCTAAGAAGACGTTCTTCCAGAGGAAGTCAACCGCCTGCGTTATCTTCAGCCTTCCCGTTACTGCTCTAAAGACGCTCTCGACGACGAAGAGTAGGGCAAATACCTTCAGCGTGTGGAAGAGCAGGTTGACGAGGTCCGCTGAAATGCCGGTGAGGTTTAAGTAACTGGCTATCCCCCACGGGAAGAATATCGCCACGACGAGCGATGTCGCTATGTAAGCCTTGAGGGCCTTCATCAACTTGAGCAAAGCTAAATACCTACCGCTGTACTCCACGAGGGGACCTTCCGCTATCTCCTCCTCCGCATCCGGTATGTTGAAGAACCCCACCTCAATCTCGCTCGCCAGCCAGACGCAGAAGACGTAGAGCAAAATAATCGCCCCAACGAAGCTCATCGGAGTCCCTATCTCCCAGATGTTGTGGACGTAGAAGACCCCCATGCTGAAGGGCTTTAGAACGCCGAGCTTCCCGAGGCGCCACATTATGGTGAAGATTGCCAGCATCATGGCAGGTTCCCTCGACACCATTACCGTCGCTTCCCTAGCGGCACCTATCTTTGCGTATGGATTGCCGGAGCTTATGGCACCGACTATCTTGAAGAAGCTTATCAATGCCAGGAGATATATGAAGACTATAATGTCACCCTTGGAAGCAAGCACTGGGATGAAGCCCATCGGCGTGTAAGCCAAGAGCGCTATTGCCGTTGCCAGTGCCAGAATCGGAGCAACTTTGAACATGTAGTTGGCCGTGTTCGGAATTATTGTCTCCTTGCTCATGAGCTTGAGGAAGTCATAGAGGGGCTGTACCAGTGGTGGCCCAACGCGCCTCTGCATTCTCGCGACCAATTTCCTGTCTATCCCTTCCCAGAGCAAAGATGCGAATGAGACGAAGACGTACAGACCTATAAGACCGGTAATCGGGTAAATGATGTTACTCATTACGTTCATTTCCCCTCACCTCGGACAGCCCAGACCAACGGGCCTCGGGTCGCCCTTAACCTTGGGGTTTATCTCGCGCGTCTTCTTGATGGATTCCTTGAGGAGGTCTTTCTCGGTCAGGACCCTCTTCCTGCCGTTTTCAACGACGGCAACCCTGTCCGTACAGCTCAGGCACGGGTCTATCGAGGCAACGGCAACGACGAAGTCAGCAACTTGGTCGCCTATCACTCCCTTCGCCACGGAGAATAGGTTTGGAAACGTTGGCTCTCTAGGCTTCCAACGGAGTGGCCTGTCTGAGCCTTTCTTTCCGCGGACGTAGTGGATGAGCTCTCCCCTTGGCGCCTCGTACCTGCCGATGCCCTCGCCGTCTATGAGGAGCCTTAGCTTCGCGTAGAGGATGTTGTCCCTCGGGAAAGCCTTGATTTTCCCGTCCGGCATTCCATCGAGGGCGTGCTCAATAAGCTCAAGGCTCTGCCACAGCTCGCCCATCCTGACCGCCATCCTGTCGAATACGTCTCCCCTTGGCCTCTCCCCCGTAACGTCCTGGGGCATTACCGGCTTTATCCCGAGGTCAGGGTAGACTCCAAGCCTCTCGCTCCAGCGGGCATCGTCCCTTATTCCGCTTCCCCTTCCGGTGGGACCAACTGCTCCCTGCTCAAGGGCTACTCTCTTGCTTATCACCGCCGTATCTCTGAAACGGGCCTCTATCGTCGGATCGTGGAGGAAGGCTTCCTCCATCTGCGGGAAGACCTCCTTGTAGTACTTAATCATGTCGAGGATTACCCTCCTCTTCTTCTCGTCGATGTCCCTCCTAACACCGCCTATCGTTACCATCGAGTAGTTTACGCGGTTCCCGCTGACCGCTTCGAGCGTGTCCATGACCTTCTCACGGGCGAGCCAAGTGAGGTGGAGGAGTGTGTCGTAGCCTATGTCGTGGGCTAAAACGCCGAGGTTGAGGAGGTGGGAGTGAATCCTCTCAAGCTCGCCAATGATGACGCGGATGTACTCGGCCCTCTCCGGGACTTCAATGCCTCCAGCCTCTTCAACGGCCCTTGTGTAGGTGTGGTTGTGGGAAAAGGAGCAGATGCCGCACATCCTCTCCGCCAAGTACATTATCTGGATGTAGTTCCTCCTGAGGGCTATCCACTGGATTCCGCGCAGATTGTAGCCGAGCTTTACGTCAACGTCTATAATCTTCTCACCGTCTAAGGTAAGTATGAACTTCTCGGGCTCCTCCAAACCCGGATGAATCGGCCCGAAGGGTATCTTGACCCAGTACTCGATCCTCTCGGTCATTTCTTGCCACCTCCTTTTAGGTAATAGGGATGTCCTGCGTTGTGAACCATCTCCTCCGGGACGCCTTTGTCGTCTAGGCGGAGTGGGTAGATTCCCTCCGGGAAGTCGTCCGGTAAAAAGAGCCTCCTTTTGTCCGGTGCATCCTCGAAGTCTATTCCCACCATCTCCATGCCTTCCCTCTCGAACTGGAGCGCTATCGGGAAGACATCGCTGACGTCCTGAATAACCGGGTCGTCCTTCGGCGCGTGGACGTCTACGATCAGCGAAACAGCCGGAGCGTCATCATAGTAAATCACGAGATGGCTGAGGAAGCCCAGCTCGTCCCCCCAGTCCTGCTCTATGCCTATCGAGTAGTGGGCTTCTCCATCAAGCTCTTTTATGAACTTCATCAGCTTCCCATACCTCTCCCTTGGGATCCTCACCCAGACCCTCTGCCTTCCCCACTTGTTGGCCTTTACTCCAATCTGGGCCTCAGGGAAGCGCTCCGCTATTGTCTCAGCGACCTTCTCGACCTTGGTGGGTTCTTTGACTTCGTTTGCCTCGGTAACGGGATTATCATTCATGTCCATTCCCCCCCGGAACTTCTCCCTTAGAGCCTTTGCTTGCGCAAGCGCCGTTCTCACTGTCGTTCGAACGTTCCTGACGGATCGCGGAAAACATTTTTCTAATCAACCGGGCACCTGGGAGAGTGGGGGACTTCTCAACTGCCTCTTTTTCAGTGTTCACCCCTCTGGAACGCCCTTCGGGCGATAGGTGATTGTGAACCTCCAAAAATCCCCTCATTTCTCGGAACCCCCCTTTAACTTCTCGATCAGCTTCTCCAATGCTAAAACAACCCCTTGGAGTATCGCTTCGGGCCTCGGTGGACAGCCAGGGACGTAAACGTCCACTGGGATGACGTTGCTCAGCGGTGCGTTGGTGAAAGGACTCTCGTAGAAGACACTCCCGCCCGTCGGGCATGCCCCGACCGCTATCACTATCTTTGGCTCTGGGGTCTGTTCGTAGATCAGTTTAACCCTCTCAAGGCTCTGGCTGGTTACCGGTCCGGTGACGAGGAGTATGTCCGCGTGCCTCGGACTGCCAACGAGTTTCACACCAAACCGCTCCGCATCGTACCTCGGTGTCAGTGCCGCTATAATCTCTATGTCACAACCGTTGCACGAGCCGGTGTTGACGTGGAAGACCCATGGAGACCTACCTATGTAACGGCACAGCCCGGTGACTCTTCTCTCAAGCCTCTCGCGCTCGCTCAGGTTCTCCCTTCTTTCTTCGGATGGAACCTTGATGCTCATTCTCTCACCTCCAGATGAGCCTTTGCTTGCGCAAGCGCCGTTCTCACTGTCGTTCGAACGTTCCTGACGGATCGCGGAATTATTGGGGTCTCATCAACGTCACTGTTCCTGAATGAGGTTTTCACATTTCTTTTTTCAAACCCCTCTCTTATGAGCGCCACTTTTCATCACCCCCAGATTAACAAAACACCAAGCACGAAGGCCGTCGTTATCACGAGGTAGCTCACGTAGTCGGTCAGCAGTCCTGTGTGTTCTCTCCTTAGGACAGTGAAGAAGCGCTTGAGGGCGTAGGTTAGACCCCACATGATGTTCCTGCCGGTGTAGTGTCCTTCGAAGTGCTCGAAGCCCGGAATCACCTTCTCCGGATCCTCCCCACTTAGGAATATCTTCGTTCCATCTCCAATTTCCCTCGTTCCCATTCCACTTCTTCTCGCCCACAGTTCAAGTAGATAAGCTAGGATCAGGCCGACGATGAAAACAAGGACGAAATAGAGGGCATCCCAGTAGCCGAACATTTCACGCACCCCCTAGGAGAGCGCTCACGTAGGCCATCTGGTTCTCGAGGGCTTTCGCAGCTGGGATCATGACCTTGTCGCTTATCTGCCATGGGAAGAGTCCCATGACTATTATCGCAACGGTGAGGATTATAATCGGCCAGAGCATTGTTCCTTCGGGGTCTTTCGCCTCCATGGCCCTCTCGCTCGGCCTCCCGAAGAAGGTGTAAAGCACCCTGATGTATGCCGCCGTACAGAAGGCCGTTCCGATTATGGCTATCGCACCGAGTAGGGGGTTAAAGACTGCTGAGCTCTCGTAGATGAGCCACTTGCTCGCGAAGCCATTCAGTGGGGGCATTCCTATTATCGCGGCCGCTCCAATGAGGAAGGTGAATGTCGTCTTGGGCATGGTCTTTGCCAAACCGCTCAACTCGTTCAAATTCCTCGTTCCGAGCTGGTGAATTACCGCGCCGGCTATGAGGAAGAGGAGCGCTTTCATGAGTGCGTGGTTAAATGTGTGGTATATAGCCCCAGCTAGGGCTATCTCACCTGTCTGGCTCCCGTAAGCTGCTAGGCCTATTCCAAGACCCAGGAGGATGTATCCTATCTGCCCGACCGAGGAATAAGCCAGGAGCCTCTTCATGTCCGTCTGTATTACCGCCATAGTGTTTCCAACTATGAGGGTTATGCAGGCGAAGATTATGATGATCCATCCCACGGCCTTCATGTTCACGCTGTTTTCGTAGATGCTGAAGAGTATTCTCGTTAAAGCGTAGATTCCGCCTATCTTGATGACTAACCCGGAAAGCATGGCACTTATCGAGCTTGGAGCCGCTGGGTGGGCATCGGTAAGCCACATGTGGACCGGAGAGGCACCGCTCTTGAAGAGCAGTCCAGCTATGAAGAGCGCCAGCGCGACCTTTCCGACAACGGTTGGGTTCTGGGTGAGCTTGACCGCGAGGTAACCCATGGTCAGTGTTCCGTATTCACCGTAGAGGAGCGCTATGCCCAGGAGGATCAGGGAGCTTGCTATCGAGCCGACGAACATGTACTTTATGCCCGCCTCGATGCCCTCCCATGTGTCGTTCCTGAAAGCGACGAGGGCGTAGCTGGCAATGCTCATTATCTCAAGGAATACATAGAAGTTGAAGAGGTCCCCCGTTATCGCTATACCCAGCATTCCGAGCTCGAGGATTATTATGAGTGTGTAGTACTTGTCCAAGCCTGTATCGTGCTTCATGTAGCTGAGGGAGTATAGAACCGCAAGGAAGCTCACAAGCGTGACCATCAGCACCATTATTGCTCCGAATAGGTCAACCTCCCAGACGATTCTTATTGGGAAGTTAACGCCTTGGCCGAGCGGACTCTTTGCCCCGAGTGTGTAGAGGAATACCCCCCCGCTCTTCCAGACGCTGTAGAAGAGTGCGGAGCCCACCGCTAGAGTTGTGCCTGAAATTAGGAGGGCCCACGCTCCCCTTGCTCTCCTCCCGGCCAAGCTGACTATAGGCATCGAAAACGCTCCGAAGAGCGGGACGATTATGAGGTAGGAGAGCATCTCGCCGTTCATCCCCTCAACCTCCTTAGAGCTCTCACGTCAAGGGTTCCGTAGTGGCGATAGGCGTTTATCGTGAGCGCAACCGCGAGGGCGAGCACACAGACGCCGATGACTATGCTCGTCAGGACGAGGGCCTGGGGCAGAGGCCCGACCATCGGGCTCTTGAGCGTTTCGTAACCGGTGTAAATCGGCGCAGTCGGGATTTCGTTCAGCTCTATGCGGTAGCCGAGACTTATGAGGAGCAGATGAATACCTGAATCGATTATGTCGAGGGCTAAAACCAGCTTAAGCAGGTTTCTCTTTGCCAGGAAGGCGTAGATTCCGAGGACTACCAGTAGGAATGCGGTAATGAACTGGAACTGGATCATGACTTCCACCTCCGGTACATCGCTATCGCAGTGAGGGCGCTAACGAGTCCCGTGAAAACCTTCAGGCCAACGGCTAGGTTCATTATTGGCAGGAATCCAGCCGAAAGGAGCGTTCCCGGCTTTCCGTTGAAGAACGGCCCGCTGTGCCAGAGCGTGTTGTAGAAGAACGCGGTGCCCATTCCGAGCATTGCGACTCCGAGAAAGGCCAAGCCTCCTATTCCCTCAAGGGCCGAGTAAAGGCTCTTGTTGTAGTTCCTCTCCATCTCGTCGAGGCCGAACGCCACCAGAAAGAGTATTCCCGCGCCGGCTATAGTTGCCCCTCCCTGAAAGCCACCTCCAGGTGTTAGGTGACCGTGCATCACGATGTAGGCTCCGAAGATGCCTATGAGAGGGATTATGGCCCTAGCGGAGGTCTTGACGATGAGCCCCATATCGCTACCGCACTTCGGCCTGCAGGTCATGACTCATCCCTCCTCCAGGGTCTCAGAAGGGCAACCGCTCCCGCTATGGCCGTGAACAGGACGGTGGCCTCTCCAATCGTATCGTAGCCACGGTAGTCGAACACGATGTCTGTGACTATGTTCATACCACCGACTTCTTTAAGGCCGTGGGTGATGTAGTAGTTGTCAGTGTATCTTAACGAGAGCCACTCCTTGCCTCCGGGTCCGAAAACCAGACCGTAGTTGGGGTTCGCTATGTAGAGGAACACACCGAGGATGAACAGCAGTGAGAGGTAAGCGAGCGTTCTCTTCACGGTTCCACCTCCCATCTATCCGTCTTTGCTATGCCGTAAACCACAACCGCGGTAACGACTCCGGCACCGACGGCAGCTTCCGCTATTGCAACATCCGGAGCGTGGAGCATGTAGAACTCAAGGCTGAGGAGCAGGCTCATCGCTGCCGACATCAGTGCAGCCGCAAGTAAATCCTTGAAACGAATCGTTAGGTATGCGGTTATGAGGACGCTGATTAGGATAATTGCCTGAATCGCCATGTCAATCGTTAGGGCGTTCATTCTTCTCACCCCCGAGCTTTTCCTCATAGGCGTCAACGACGGCTTTAGCCGGCTTGTAGCCGCTCAGATGAGCCGCTTTGGCTATCGCATGTGCACCAACCGGGTTCGTGAGGAGAAGCGCCACCAGTGCAACGAGGCTGTGGAGGGCCATCCCGAGGTATTTAGGATCACCGGTGACGTGGAGTCTGTAAAGGGCATGGGCAACGACTGCTAAAACCGCAAATATCGTCCCGAAGGTCGTGCACTTGGTTGCACCGTGAAGCCTCGTGTAGACATCGGGGAAGCGGTGAAGGGCTATGCTCCCGAGGAGGTTGAAGGTGATCGCTATTGACAGGAAGGCGTAAATCAGGTAGGTAACCCAGCTCATCTTAATCCCCCCTGTAGGTATCTCGCGATTACCAGCGTCCCGATGTAGCTGAGGAGTGCGTAAACGATGGCTATGTCGATGTAGATCGTCCTGTCGTAGGCAGCACCGAGGAGGATCATTATGGCTACTACCAGCGTGTTGAGTGTATCAACCCCGACGACCCTGTCCGGAACGCTCGGCCCGAGCATGATCCTAAGTATCGTTAGAAACAATGCTATCGAGATCAGCAGGGTGGCGTAGAAGAACACAGGGTCAATCATCTTCCCAACCTCCTAGCCCACTTTTCAAAGGACCCCGCAACGGGCTCAGAACTTTCCGGCCTCTCCATGCCATCGGGAATGTCAATCCAGTGGATGTATAGGGCCTTCTCCTCCGGGCAGGCATCTATCGTCAGCGTTCCAGGAGTAAGGGTTATTGAATTGCTCAGAATCGTGTACTGGGCATCGTTTTCAAGCTCGACTGGAACTTTGACAATACCGGGCTTTATCCTTCCGGTTATGACGAGCCATGCAACGTGAAGATTCGCCTTTGTCATTCCCCAGAAGATAACCGGGACGTAGGCAATCCACTCGAGCCACTTCACAGGGTTCAGGAAGCGAGTGGATTTCTCGCCGATTATGTCTTTTGTAGTGTATGCAACTATCCCTGCAAATATCAGTCCCGCTATCAACTCCTGCGTGCTCCAGAGTAGGCCGTTCGTTCCAGCGGTTAGGACGAGCCACAGCAGGTAGCTCCAGGCAAATGAAGTGATGAACTTCAAACCACCACCTCCTGGGGTTTTTAGGCCCTCTCTCAATTTAGAATTCTCTGACCCTCTTAAAACGCTTTTTTAAAGCTTTGTTTCCCATAAAAAGGTAGGAAATGTTTTGTTTTAAACCAAAGGTTTAGGGGAGTTAGGGCACCCTAAAATGTCTTATCCTTCTGTATATGAGCCTGAAGGGTCTTTTTAACCTTTGGTTTTGAATTTTCGGGTTTAAAAACGCTTTTTTAGTTTCCGGATGAGGGATAACTGGGGGATAAACATGGACACGTGTACATTTATGGTCACTGGAGGTGAGGGCTTTGCGCTACGTTAAGCTCCCTGGGGAGAACACGCACGCTTTCCTTGAAAGGCTCAAGGAGTGGGGCAAGCTCTACGCCCCCGTCAAAATCTCGGAGAAATTCTACGACTTCAGGGAGGTTGACGACGTTAGAAAGGTGGAATTTCACTACAACAGAACGATAATGCCACCAAAGAAGTTCTTCTTCAAGCCGAGGGAGAAGCTCTTCGAGTTTGACCTGAGCAAGCCCGAATACCGGGAGACAGTTGAGGAGGTGGAACTTTTCGTGCTCTTCGGCGTTCACGCCTGCGACATCTTCGGTCTCAAGATACTCGACACCGTTTACCTCGACGAGCTCCCCGACAAGTACTACAAGGTTCGCCGTGAAAAGGGCATTATCATAGGCATAAGCTGCATGCCCGACGAGTACTGCTTCTGCAACCTTAGGGAGACTGACTTTGCCGATGACGGCTTTGATCTGTTCCTCCACGAGCTCCCCGACGGATGGCTCGTCCGCGTTGGAACCCCCACCGGCCATAGGATAGTTGACAAGAACATCAAGCTCTTCGAGGAGGTAACAACCGGAGATATCTGCGCCTTCCGCGAGTTTGAGAAGAAGAGGAGCGAGGCCTTCAGGTACCACGAGGATTGGAGCGACCTGCGATATTTGCTTGAGCTTGAGATGGAGCACCCAATGTGGGGGGAGGAGAGCGAGAAGTGCCTCGCCTGCGGCAACTGCAACTTGGTCTGCCCGACGTGCCGCTGTTACGAAGTGCAGGACATCGTCAACCTCGACGGGGACACCGGCTACCGCGAGAGGCGCTGGGACTCCTGCCAGCTCCGGAGCCACGGCCTCGTTGCGGGCAACCACAACTTCAGGCCCACAAAGAAAAGCCGTTTCATGAACCGCTACCTCTGCAAAAACTCCTACAACGAGAAGCTTGGGGTAAGCTACTGCGTCGGCTGCGGAAGGTGCACCTACTTCTGCCCGGCTGGCATAAGCTTCGTCAGGAACCTGCGCACGATAATGGGGCTTGAGGAGAAGACCTGTCCGTCCGAGATCAGTGAGGAGATACCGAAGAAAGGGTTCGCCTACGCGACCGAGATAAGGGGGGAGGACCTATGAGCGAGACCATCAAACTTCCAGAGGAGATAATGATGCCCGAAGAGAACCCCTACGCGCTTCACGGGGTCAAGGTGCTTAAAGTCTACCAACTCACCGAGACGGAGAAGCTCTTCCTGTTCCGCTTTGAAGACCCCGAGCTGGCTGAAAACTGGACTTTCAGGCCGGGGCAGTTCGTTCAGCTCACTATCCCTGGTGTGGGGGAGGTGCCGATAAGTATATGCTCTTCCGCAATGAGGAAGGGGTTCTTCGAGCTGTGCATCAGGAAAGCCGGAAGGGTAACCACCGTCGTCCACAGGCTGAAGCCCGGAGACACCGTCCTCGTCCGTGGTCCCTATGGAAACGGCTTCCCAGTCAACGATTGGGAAGGTATGGATCTGCTCCTCATAGCCGCCGGTTTGGGAACCGCTCCGCTCAGGAGTGTCTTCCTCTACGCCATAGACAATCGCTGGAAGTACGGGAACATAACCTTCATCAACACCGCCCGCTATGGAAAAGACCTGCTCTTCTACAGGGAGCTTGAGGCGATGAAGGACATGGCCGAGGCAGAGAACGTCAGGATAATCCAGAGCGTCACACGCGACCCCGGCTGGCCTGGAAGGCATGGAAGGCCCCAGAAGTTCATAGCTGAGGCTAACACGGACCCAAAGAAGACGGCAGTCGCGATATGCGGCCCGCCGAGGATGTACAAGTCCGTCTTCGAGTCGCTCATCAACTACGGTTACAGGCCCGAGAACATCTTCGTGACGCTGGAGAGAAAGATGAAGTGCGGAATTGGCAAGTGCGGCCACTGCGTGGTTGGAACGAGCACGTCAATGAAGTACGTCTGCAAGGACGGGCCCGTCTTCGGGTACTTCGACATAGTATCAACGCCGGGACTCTTGGACTGAGGTGGTGGCGATGGGTCAGAACAAAAGGATCAAAGTTGGGTTTTACGCCCTCACCTCATGCTACGGCTGTCAGCTCCAGTTTGCGATGATGGACGAGCTCTTGAACGCCCTGGGACGCCTCGAGGTGAAGTGCTGGTACATGCTCGATAGGAATAGCGTCGAGGACGAGCCCGTTGATATAGCCCTCATCGAGGGGAGCGTTTCAACTGAGGAAGGGGTTGAGCTCGTTAAGAAAATCCGCAAGAACGCGAAGATAGTGGTTGCCGTCGGTGCCTGTGCCGTTCAGGGCGGTGTTCAGAGCTGGACAGATAAGCCCCTTGACGAGCTCTGGAAGACCGTCTATGGCGATGCTAAAGTGAAGTTCCAGCCCAAGATGGCCGAACCAGTCTCGAAGTATATCAAAGTAGACTACAACATTTACGGCTGTCCGCCTGAAAAGCGCGACTTCATCTACGCCCTCGGCACCCTCCTTATAGGTTCATGGCCGGAGGACATCGACTACCCGGTCTGCGTCGAGTGCAGATTGAGGGGCTACCCCTGCGTGCTCATAGAGAAAAGTGAGCCATGTCTCGGCCCGCTCACGAGGGCAGGTTGCGACGCCCGCTGTCCCGCCCATGGGATACCGTGTATCGGTTGCCGCGGCGCGATAGGCTACGATGTGGCGTGGTTCGACTCATTGGCAAGAGTTTTCAAGGAGAGGGGGCTCACCAGGGAGGAGATCATCGAGCGCATGAAGATCTTCAACGCCCACAACCCGAAGATTGAAGGGATGGTTGACAAGATATTCGAGGTGGTGAAAGAATGAGTATGAAGAACCTTTACCTACCAATCACCGTTGACCACATAGCACGCGTTGAGGGCAAGGGCGGCGTGGAGATCGCGGTCGATGATGAGGGTGTCAAGGAGGTCAGGCTCAACATCATAGAGGGACCTCGCTTCTTCGAGGCTATCACGGTAGGCAAGAAGCTCGACGAGGCCCTGGCCGTTTATCCAAGGATATGCTCCTTCTGTTCTGCCGCTCATAAGCTCACAGCGGTGGAAGCGGCCGAGAATGCGGTCGGCTTCACCCCGCGCGAGGAGATACAGGCCCTCAGAGACGTTCTTTACATAGGGGATATGTTAGAGAGCCACGCTCTGCATCTCTACCTCCTTGTCCTCCCGGACTACCTCGGTTACTCGGGGCCGCTTCACATGGTGGACGAGTACAAGAAGGAGATAGGCATAGCCTTGGAACTTAAGAACCTCGGGAGCTGGGTGATGGAGGTTTTGGGTTCCAGGGCGATCCACCAGGAGAACGCCGTTCTTGGCGGTTTTGGGAGGCTCCCGGACAAGAGCATCCTCGAGACCATGAAGAGGAGGCTGAAGGGGGCCCTGCCGAAGGTTGAATACACCTTTGAGCTCTTTGCGAAGCTCGAACAGTATGGCGAAGTTGAGGGGCCGATAACTCACCTGGCGGTCAAGCCGAGGGGAGACGTCTACGGAATCTACGGGGATTACCTCAAGGCAAGCGACGGAAACGAGTTCCTGAGCGAGGACTACAGGGAGCACATAAAGGAGTTCGTCGTCGAGCACAGCTTCGCCAAGCACAGCCACTACCACGGGAAGCCCTTCATGGTTGGGGCGATATCGCGCGTCGTCAACAACGCTGAAACGCTTTATGGAAGGGCTAAAGAACTTTACGAGGGTCACAAAGAGCTGTTGAAGGCAACCAACCCCTTCGCCAACAACCTAGCCCAGGCCCTCGAGCTCGTTTACTTCACCGAGAGGGCTATCGATCTCATAGACAAGGCCCTCGCGAAGTGGCCGGTGAAGCCGAGGGACGGGGTGAAGATAAGGGACGGCTTTGGTGTCAGCACCACCGAGGCACCGCGCGGGGTACTCGTCTACGCCCTTGGGGTCAGGGACGGAAAGGTGAGCTACGCTGACATCATAACGCCTACCGCGTTCAACCTCGCCATGATGGAGGAGCACGTCAGGATGATGGCGGAGAAGCACTACAGCGACGACCCCGAGAGGCTCAAGCTCCTCGCTGAGATGGTCGTCAGGGCCTACGACCCGTGCATCTCCTGTTCGGTTCACGTGGCGAGGCTCTAATTTCTCAACTTTTTTAAGGTCTTCAAGCTAATTAAAACCGGGGAGGAAAATGGGGGAGGTAGTCATTCACGTCGTCGTTCCCGATGGCTACGAGGGGACCTTCAAAAAAGAGGTTGAGGAGATGGCCAGATACTTGAGAAACCGGGAGGAGCTGAGGAAGAATATGGAAAAGCTCTTCGGGATACTCAAGACCGAGAAAACGTGGAAGGAAATGAAGAGGGAGATGTATGAGGGGCGTCTTGCTCGACACCTCAATTCTCCTTGAATACTTTAAGGGAAACCCCAAAGCAAAGGACGTCCTCTTAAGATTAATGGGCTCCGAGGTAGTTCTCTTCATTAACCCAATAGTCTTCAGCGAGGTCGTTTACCTGCTTCTCGGTTTCTATTCCGGCGTATCCCCGAGAAGCCTGAAGGGAAAGCCTGAAAAACTGCCCGAGGAGCTTGACCTTGTTTTTGAGGCTCTTGAGAAATATGCTTTTGTAGAACTCGGCGAGAAGACTTCTCTGATAGCCAGAGACCTCATCCAGAGATATGTCATGCTCCCCAATGATGCCCTTATCCTGGCAACGTGCATAGAGCACGGCTTTTCCCTGGCGACGCTTGATGAAGACTTCAAAGCCCCCGCCGAGAAGGAAGGGGTCTCTCTTATCGGGGTGAGAGCTTGAGAACCTTAATTCTAGCCCTCGGCAACGACCTCATGAAGGACGACGGCGTTGGGCTTAGGGCCGGCAGGGTTCTCGCGGAGAAAGGCTACAACGTCCTTGAGGTTGGAATCGATATCTTCCTCCTCCAGAACCACTACGGCGGCGAAGAGAGGATTGTTATCATCGACGCGATTTTGAGTGATAGGCTGGAGCCGGGTGAGATAATTCACCTGCAGGACAGGGAGGTCTTTGAAAAGCTGAGGGCCGAGATAAGGAGCGCGCACTTCATGGGGGCCATTGACGGGCTCAAGCTGCTGATGACGCTCGATGAGAGGCTTGCAAGGGCAGATATACACTTCGTCGGCGTTGTCGCGAAGGAAATTGACCTCGGAGTCGAGCTGAGTGACGAGGTTGAGGGGGCCATCCCAAGGGTCGTTGGGCTTGTCAGGGACATCTGCGGGAATGGAGGGGGGTGAAAGGCGGGATCCACTGTCCCGTCGATTGTGGGGGGTTGGATACCGGCCAGACAGAACACTCTGGCGGCCGACACCTTCCGTGTTCTCCGATGCAAACCTTTATATACTCTCAAAATGACCCACCATCGGGACTCTTCTCGGAGTCTTTCGGGAGAGCCCTGAAAGTTGAAAAGTTGGTGTTGGATATGTATGGAGATGGATTTGGAGGCTACGAAGCCCCAGTTAAGGTTGGAGAAAGGTACAGAGTTAGGATTGAGAGCCTTGGAAAGGGCGGTGACGGCATCGCCAAGATAAAGGGCTTCGTTATCTTCGTCCCGAACACCCAGGTCGGCGACGAGGTTGAGATCGTTATCAACTCTGTCAAGAGGAAGTTCGCTTTCGGAGAGGTCATCTGATTTCCTTTCCTTTTCTCTGTTATTATCCCGTAGTTTGTGGTTTTTAGTCTAGTTGTAATCCCCAAAACTGTACCGCACCCTTTTTAAACCCCTTCCATCAGCCCGCTCCGATGGTAAGGGTTTACGTCGAGAGCTACGGGTGCACGAGGAACAAGGCCGACGGCGAGATTATGGAAGCCCTTCTGGTTAGGGCAGGTCATGAGCTGGTCGAGACACCGGAGAACGCAGACTACGTGGTTGTGAACACCTGTGCCGTTAAAGACCCGACGGAACACAAGATGGCGCGCAGGATACGGGAGCTTATAGATTCCGGAAAGAAGGTCATAGTGACTGGCTGTCTCGTCCACGTCAACCCCGGTGTTATAGACAGGCACGTCTCCGGGATGCTAGGTGTCAGGAGCATAGACCGGATTGCAGAAGCAATAAGCGTGGCGGAGCGCGGTGAAAAGCTCGTCAGCGTCGAGGGCTGGCAGGAGAAGAGCCTTGACAAGCTCGAACTCCCCCGCCTCTGGAAGTCCGGCGTTGTCTTTGTGGTTCCGATAAGTGAGGGTTGCCTCAACGCCTGCACCTACTGTGCGACTCGCTTTGCAAGGGGCGTTCTCAAGAGTTACAGGCCTGAACTAGTCGTTAAGTGGGTGAAAGAGGCTTTATCAAAAGGGTACAGGGAGATACAGCTCTCCAGCGAGGACACCGGTTGTTACGGCTTCGACATCGGGACGAATCTTGCGAAACTCCTCGACGAGATAACGGCCATAGAGGGCGACTTCCGCGTAAGGGTCGGTATGATGAACCCCAACCACACCATCAAGTTCCTCGACGGGCTGACCGATGCTTATCGGAGTGAAAAGGTCTATAAATTCCTTCACCTGCCCGTTCAGAGTGGTGACAACGAAATCCTGAGGAGGATGGGGCGGAACTACACCGTTGAGGAATTCGAGGAGATCATAAGAGAGTTTCGGCGGAAAATCCCGGGCCTCAACCTCACCACGGATATAATAGTTGGATTCCCAGGAGAGAGTGATGAGGCCTTTGAGAACACGGTTGAGCTTGTGAAGAGAGTAAAGCCTGATAAGATAAACGTCTCCCGCTATTCGCCGAGGCCGGGCACGATAGCGGCAAAGTGGACGCAACTTCCAGGCGGGAAGGTCAAGGAGCGCTCCCGCGAGCTTCACAGGCTCCGCCTTGGGATAGCCTATGAGATAAATCAAACCTACGTTGGGAAGACCATTGAAGTTCTCGTCCACGGTGAAGGGAGTAAGGGCGGGATCGAGGGCAGAACTTCCAACTACAAGGAGATAATCCTGGATTCTGGAAACCCCGGGGAACTGCTGGAGGTAAGGGTGGATTGGGCAGGCTCCACATACCTCAAAGGAAAGAAGATAAAGGCCTACTACCGCAGGCGCTAGGCCCACTCGTCCTCTGGAATCGCTTCCTTCTTGGCAGGGATTATGCATATGAACTCTAGTGTTTCTCCCGTCGCTTTGTATCCGTGTGGCTCGTTTGGCGGGACGTAGAGGAAGTCCCCTGTCTTAACGTGGTGCTCCTCCTTTCCATTCGTTATTATCCCCTCACCGCGAACGATGAATATCTCGTGCTCCCAGTCGTGGCTGTGCATTGGTATCTCCGAACCCTTCTTCATTGCAAAATAACGCATCGCGTAGTTCTTAGCCCCGAGCCTTGGGGAGACGAGCCAGCGGATTGTTACACCCTCAAAACCGGTGTCCTTCTCGGGGATGTCGGTGTAGTGCTTTGCTATCATGCCATCACCGTTCTGAATTGGGCACCCCTGTATTTAAGGGTGGCGGGTCTCAAAGGCTTTCTCGTACAGACCTAAGAGCCTCCGGTAGGAGTTCTCCTTTATCTCCGTCAGCCTTCCAAAAAGCTCAGCGGTTTCCCCGTCGCTTATCCTCTGAAGCTTGCGGTAAATGTCCCGTCCTATCGCCTCTGAGAGGAGTGCTAACGCTAAGGCCTTCTCCACGCCCCCAACCTTCATCATCTCACCGCAGACAGGGAGGGTGTCTAGCGGGGGTGCGTTGAACTCCAACGGCTTCCGCCCGGGGTAGAGCCTCTCGAAGAGCAGTTTTATCTCCCCTGCGTGCTTCCTCCTCTCCTTGGCAAGGTGCCTGAACTCGTCTGCTAAAAGGCCCTCAACGCGACCGGCCAGCCACTCGTAAGTCTCTGCCCCGCACTCCTCGTTGCAGATGGCGTAACTCAGCAGCTCGTAGCCGTTGAGGTTCCTCAGAAGGGTCTCTACATCTTGAATAATATCAATGTCTATCGCCATTTTTTCCACCATACATTGAGTAAACCTTTGGACTATATACACTTTTGCCTCGATGGTTTCAATGGAGATCAAGGGAATGGGACGCGTTAAGTGCTCCGTGGGGAACTGAGGGTTACCTTTTTTCTTCTGAAAGCCTCGCCCTTTAGGGCGGGGAGGAGGTCAGTACAATGAAGAAGTGAGGCTCAAAGCATACCTAGCCAATATCCTTGTTCCACACACTCGGAGCGTCCTGGAGCCGAGATTGAGTCCGATTTCCGGAAGCTGAAGGTCAAGATAAAGCAGGGGAAACGGCTAACGCATCCCGCCGACCAAAGCGCTCGTTAGCACGTGCGGCCCGCCGTCATCAACCGGGACAACCTGTCCCTTTCCGCAGTAGCCCGGGAACTCTATTCTAGTATCGTTTCCAACCGCCTTAATGTTCTTGAGCACATCCAAGATCTTTCCGGAGAGCGCGACGTCCCTGACGTGGGTCTTAATCTTCCCGTTCTCTATTACGTAGCCCTCTTTGGCCCCGAACGTGAAAGTCCCCCCTGCGGTATCGACCTGGCCGCCCTTGTCACCTATCATGTAGAGGCCACTCCTAACTTCAGCGAGCATCTCCTCGAAGCTCCAATCGCCAGGTTCGACATAGGTATTGCCCATCCTCACGAGCGGCTGGTAGGCGTAGCCCTGCGCCCTCCCGTGGCCGTTAGACTCCAGGTCAAGTAAAGCGCTCGTCTCGCGGTCGTTGAGGTAGTTCATCAGGATCCCGTCCGTTATCAGCTCAATGCGCTTTGCTCTGACCCCTTCATCGTCGTAGACGTAGGAGCCGAACTTGCCGGGCAGGGTGGGGTCGTCCACGACGTTTAAACCTTCAACCCCTATCATCTCGCCGAGCCTCCCCCCGAGTATGCTGTCACCGTTCTTAACGGAATCAGCTTCAACCGCGTGACCCAGGGCCTCGTGGATGAAGACACCGGTGAGCTCGGGATCCATCATCACGTCGAACGTTCCAGAGGGAGGCGCCCGTGCGTGAAGGAGTGAGGTTGCTTTCTCTTTCACGAACCCCGTCCAGCTGGGGAGATCTATCCCCTCAACCAGTTCCCAGCCCGTTGTTCCGCCGAAGCTCTTCCAGTAGGTCTGCATCTCACCATTTTCCTTCGCCGTAACCGAGAAGACGAGGCTTATCCTTGGAACCACCGTTTCTATCTCGCTTCCAATCGAGTTGAAGTAGAGCTGTCTTTTGATACCGTCGCCGTAGTGAACGGACCTGCTGACGATTCCGTCTCCAATGAGGAGTGAGCTGATCTCTCTTGCAAGGGCCAATTTCTCCTCGACGTCAATTTCGTTGAAAGGTTTCTTAATCTGCATTTCCACACTGTCCACAACGGGATCGCCAACGTGGAGTTTTGAGCTTCCCTTTGAGAGCCTCGCTATCTTCATCGCCGTTTCGATGGCCCTCTCTGCCCTACCCATATCGTTGGCGCTGGAAAAGCCCCAAGCACCGTTGAATGCCCTGACGCCGATTCCAACCTCCGTGTTGAGGGACAGCTCTTCCAGCTGGTCGTTCTCCATCCTCATGCTTGAGGCGGTGACCTCGACTATCCTTATTTCATAATAGGATATCCCGTAACGTCCCGCTAGCTCCTCTGCCTTTCTCATGAGTTTTTCCATTCTCCTCACCGATGGATATAAAAAGGGGAACTTTTTAGGGCTTCCCATAGAGGAATGAACCATAAGGGTTTAAGTGTTGCTTATGGAGAGGCGGGATGAGATACTAGGAACCATACAACACGAACCGGGGATAACCTTCCGGGGCTTGGCTAGGCGGCTTGGACTTGGAATCGGGGACCTCCAGTATCATCTCCGGAAGCTCGAGAGGGATGGGGAGGTCTTCTCCCGGAGGGTGGGGAGGAGGAGATATCTCTTTCCCAAGGGGTTGGAGGATGAGGCTCAAAGGCTCCTCATCGCGATTTCGACGGATACCAGAAGGAGGATCCTGCTCCGGCTCATTGAGGGGCCCGCTGACCAGAAGACTCTCTCCGAATACCTGGGGGTGAGCCAGCCCACTGTCAGCTATCATATGGGTGAGCTTGTGAAGCTCGGCATCATCGAGGCTGAGAGGAGGGGAAAAAGCGTGGTTTACCGACTTTCGTACGATCCCGGGCTGGTTGTGAGGATGATAAGGGATTACCGGCCCGGCCTGCTCGAGAGGCTTGCGGATGGTCTCATAGACCTGCTGGCCGGGGTTGGTGGTGGAGATGATTGAGCTGATACTCGCGGTTGTTGCAATCGTACTGTCCCTCCTGCTCGCTGGGATTTCTTACATTGCCTACAGGAAGAGCCACCTCCGTCCCGCGCTTTACCTCCTGATAGCATTCCTCCTCTTTGCTTTTAAGAAGACCATAGACGCGCTGAGCCTTGGGAGATGGATTGACAGGGATGTGGGCCTAATTACCGCGTCCCTTGAGGTGGTGGTGCTTCTGCTCCTGTTGGTCTCCTTCTGGAAGCGCTAAGTTCTAAGAAAAATGAACCAAAAACGCTTTATTAAACGCCGCTTTTCCTTAACCTGGGGTGAGATAATGAAAAAACTGGCAGTGATAGCACTCGTTCTAATGCTTGTTCTACCGTTTGCAGGATCCGCAGCGGCACAGTGCCCGGCGGAGGGACATACCGTTATCCTTAAGGCCCCAGCAGTCTCAAAAACCGCCAATGGCCAGCTGGTTGGAGTCGTAACGGAGTTCGTCATAACGGTGGCTCCAGGAAGCGGTCATATCTACATCGAGACGTGGCCGCTGGCGCAGGTTGACATGGAGGCCAGCGCTAGGCTCGCGGCACAGGTTGCGGGGCAGATCCTGGGTGTCAACATGAGCAAGTACGACGTGTTCATACAGGTGAAGGCCAACGCACCCATTATTGGCGGTCCCTCAGCGGGAGGAACGATGACCGTTGGGATAATAGCCGCACTCAAGGGATGGAAACTCAACCCGGACGTCATGATGACGGGCATGATAAACCCGGACGGAACCATCGGCCCGGTTGGGGGGATACTTGAGAAAGCCTCGGCTGCACACAGCGCGGGGGTGAAGCTCTTCCTCATACCGGAGGGCCAGAGGATACAGTACGTCCAGCAGACCCAAAAGAAGGAGATAGGCGGGATAATCGAAATAAACAGCCAGACAAAGAAGGTTGACGTCGTCAAGTACGCTAAGGAGCGCTGGGGTCTGAAGGTTATCGAGGTTAAGGACATTTACCAGGCGGTCTATTACTTCACGGGGCACGAGATACCCAGGCCGGAGGCGCCCGCTTACACCAAGATAGACACGTCCTTCCTGAAGGGGGATGCCATAGTGGACTACCAGAATACCACCAGGTACTACGAGACCGTTGTTACGAACCTCAAGAACAGCAACGTTGGTTACGAGACCTATACAACCCTCATGGCCGCCATGAACCAGGCCCAAGCGATACTCAACGAGTCAAAGGAAGCCCTTGACAGCGGGATGTACTACACGGCCCTGAGCAAGGACTTCCAGGCTAGGATCATCATAAGGCACGTCGACTGGTACATGAACACGAGCACCCAGGAGGACGTTCAGAGGCTTTTAAAGTACACGCAAAATGAAATAAACCAATCGGAGGAATTTGTCTCAGGGTTACAGATAAGGGGTATAACCATGCTTCAGGCCGTTGCCGCGGCCCAGCAGAGGGTTGAGGAAGCGAAGAGCCTACTCGACAGCGCCTGGAAATACTATTACTCTGGTGACTACTGGGATGCCATCGGTGACGCCGCCTATGCCTACGAGAGGGCCAAAACCGCCGTCTTCTGGGCAAAGCTTGGAGAGAAGTTCGCAAAGGGCAAGGTGATAAGCGAGGCAGTCATCAAAACAACGGCGAGGGAGTACATAGACGAATCCAGCCTTATAGTGGCCTACATAGAATCGATGTACGGCAACGTTGCCGGTGACCTTCAGAGCAGCATCCAGAAGGCAGAGCAGTACTACGAGGACGGCAAGTACTCCGCGGCGCTCTTCACAGCCATGGAGGCACGCGTTCAGGGGCAGGTCTTCCTCGACACACTTGGAATCAGCAACATGACGGTTCTCTTTGACAAGCTGACAGAGATGAAGTCCAATGCGAGGACGGCGATAGGGATAGCCGAAGAGAAAGGCATCAAACCGATACTGGCGATGGCTTACTACGAGTTCGCGGAGAGCTACGAGAAGAGCGCCAGGGAGAAAAACGACATCAACGACCTCCAGACGGCCATGATATTCTACCAGTACGCTAGGGAAACGGCGGGCCTGTTCCTGGGCAACTCTATGTCGCCATCTACAGGTGTTCCGAGCGGTAGCGGTGTCCCCCAGATAGCAGTTCCGGGAGGCTCAAACGGCTCATCAACCAGCACAACGGTTCCAGCAAGCTCAGGAAGCTCCAGCGGAACCGAATGGGGTATCTTAGCCGCCGTCGCCGTTGGGGCATTCCTCGTCGGTGCACTGACAGGGAAGAAGCTCTGATTGCAGGGTCTTATTTTTCTTCCTTATTCCAACGGAGCAATTTAAACGAGCGACCTTAGGAATGCTGTATATACCTTCTTCACCCTTCTGACGGAAGAAACACTCACCCATTCATTGATGGAGTGCCAGTTCTCCCCCACGGGGCCGTAGACGAGGGTTGGCTTGCCGAGGTATGCCCCAAAGTAGTTGAAGTCCCCGACACTCCTGCCGTAGGTTATCTCAGGTTCCCTTCCTAAGAACGTCCTGTGGATGGAGCGGAAGACGTTGACGAAGCGGTTGTTCTCCCTAACTGTGTAGGGGAGCATGTCCGGGGTCGGTCTCTCGAACCTGCTTATCTTGACACTTCCCCTGAGTCCAAGCTTCTCCCAGAGGGCTAACAGCTCACCCCTCACCTTCTCCCAGTCCTCCCCTGGAATGATGTGACGGTCGATTATCGCCATCGCTTCATCGGGAACGCTCAAGCCATCGGCGGAACCTTCAATGTGGAGCGTGCAGTATGAGCCTATGCCCAGCTTCCGGTGGTTCCTGAAGTGTATTCTCCCGAGGCTTCCTACGAAC
>Ga0256829_1000884_pt1 | contig 26663 bp, 22 predicted proteins | sample 131447metaG_FD_185979 | JGI IMG/M metagenome (GOLD analysis project Ga0256829, IMG submission 185979) | Hydrothermal vent microbial communities from Lau Basin, Pacific Ocean - 131-447 | ecosystem: Environmental > Aquatic > Marine > Hydrothermal vents | place: Pacific Ocean: Lau Basin | collected... | reverse complement strand
AGCAGTTTCTATCCGTTTCATGCTTGTTTTTGGTCCAATAAATACACATTAGTGCAGGAAAAATAGACAGAAAGTTGAATTTTTAAAAAAATATAGATATAATAATACTTATAAATAGGTAGGTATAAATGAGTAAGTATGATAAGTTAATCGAAAAACTAAAAAATAATCCTAAAAATGTTGATTTTAAAGTTTTAAAAAAGATACTTGAGGAAAATGGCTACTTTGGAATCAATACAGGTAGTAGCCATTGGGTATTTAGAAAAGATGGTAAAGAATCAATTACAATTCCATACAAAAGACCTATTAAGATTGTATATGTTAAAAAAGTAATAGAACTATTAGGAGTTTAACAATGATAAAAGATAAAAAATACTATTTGAGCATAGATTACGATATTATCGTAGATAAATTAAGCAAAGAAGATGGTGGAGGATATTTTGCATATTACAAAGATATTCCATCAATAATGGGTGATGGAGGAGCAAAAGAAGAGGCTATCGAGGATGTCAAAAAAGCTTTTGAGAATTATTTGGAAGTTAGTATGAAAAATAAAGATGTCATAAAAGAGCCTATAGATATTACAAAAAAAGAGAAAATCAATATTACTATGCCTAGAGATAAACTCATAGGATTAGACCTTTTTATAAAAAAACACCACACAAATAGAAGTAAGGTTTTAACAAATCTTACCAGTATGCTTCTTGATAATCGTATAAAAATGGAAGAATTGATTTAGTAGCAGTTCTGAGCTTTAGCAGACCAAAAGGAAGTTGTTAGATATTTAACAACTTCTTCCAAAGGCATCGGTTTTGCAAAATAAAATCCTTGTACATTATAGCATCCAAGTTTTTTCAAAACATTAATCTGATCTATAGTCTCTACGCCTTCTACAATTAGCTTAATTTTTAATCTTGCACATAGAAAAATTAATGATTGCAAAATTGTAAGAGATTTCTTATTTTCACCACAAATGTCGTCAACAAAACTTTTATCAAATTTAATATTGTCTATTGGAAAATTATGAATATAAGCAAAAGAACCATAGCCTGTCCCGAAATCATCAATTGATATTTTGTAGCCAATTTTTTTTAAATATGCTATATCGTCTTTAGCTTTATCAATATCTATTAAAAGACTATTTTCTGTGATTTCTATCTCAAGATTTTGCAAAAAATTTCTTGATGTTTTTGCTAAGTTTTCTAAATCTTTCACAATATTCTTATCTTGGAAATGCAAAGCCGAAACATTAAAAGACAATGTAATTTTTTTATTTGTTATTTTGTGTAGTTTTTCAGCATCTTCGGCGATTTTTTTAAATACCCACTTGTCAATTTTTACAATATCGCCACTTTTTTCTGCATCTGGAATGAAACTATTTGGCAAAATTACTTCACTGTCTTTTTTCACCCTTATTAGTGCTTCTACAGCAATAATTTGATTTGTTCGTGAAAACACTTGAGGCTGATAATATAGCACAAATTGATTATCTTTGAGTGCATTGTCAATATTTATGTCAATCATTTATCTTTTCCTCTATTTTTGCAACTCTTTCTCTTAATTCGTTAATCTGATAAAATATATTTCTCAAATCATCATCTTCCAATTTTATATAAGTTTTACCTCCTAAATCAATAGAATCAATCAACCCTTGTGAAATTTGAACTCTTACAGTTTTTCCTTTTAAACCAAAAACTCTAGTATATTTATCAATAGGAACCAATACTGAATTGCCTATTTCATTGATTAATTTACCATAACTGTTATTTTCATCTTCAAAAATTGCTTTTAACCCAAGATTTAGAATTTTACTCATATTTAAGTCTTGAGTTATTTCTATTAATTTCTTTGCTTTTTTGTATAATTCTTCATCTATTGTAGCACTTATTGCTTTTACTGCCATCGTATCTACTCCCTTAATTTTTTTTACAATAAGTCGCTAAAAAACGACTTATTGTCTTATCGAATTTGAAATTCCTTGTCTATATTTCATGTCAATTGCTTTAAAGATGTCAACCACAGTTTTAAATTTTTCTGTCTTTGCCAAAATTGTATCAAATTGACTCAAAGTCTCTTTATAAATGTTGTTAATTTGTTGATTTAGGTTATAAAGTTTTCTTGTCACCGCACCGGTTACACTATCCCCTACTGACGCATTTATTCTTGCCCTTATCATATCAAAAAAGCTTTTAGAAAACAAATATGCATTATATTTTGCTAAAAGTTCTTCCAATGAAGCTGTAAAAGCTGTTTCTTTTCCGGCTTGTTTTTCAAGTTTTGCAATAATGCTTATATATTTGCCCATACCCGGCACAATTAAAGGAATATTACCTTTTGTATCAGAAGAAATATTTTCTCCATTAAAAATTCCAATATTGCCATTTATTCCTGTTTGTTGTTTAACATAATACTTGATTGATTTATAACTTTCGCTTATTGCTCCATCCCACTCAACTTTTAAATTGCTATCTGTTGTTGCAGTGCTAACATTTTTAACAGTTCCTAAAAGTCTAACTGTTTTTGTAATATTTATATCTGAACTTATACTATAAGGAACACTTGCATAAATTAAATAATCATTTTCTATATAGCAATAACCTTTTCCACATTCATTTTCTATAGGACTTGAATTTTTATTAAGTCCATATAAAAAAGCTTTTGCAATTTTTTCAGGAGAAGCGATTACTGGAGCAAAATTACTACTTTTAGCATCAAAATTTCCATTTCCTCCTTCCATGGCTCCTTTTATAGTTTGATTTTTAACTTTTTCTACATCCACGCTGCATATTTTTTTTGTATTAGCATCACTTAAATTATTACAATTTGTTAAAGCTAAAAGTTTATTGAGAGATTCTGCCGCTATACCACTATCTCCAAAAAACAATCTATCTAATAATATAGTAGTTTTAATTTCTTGAAGTTCAGAAGAAGGAGTAAAAGATAAATTTCCTATATTTCCATTTGTAAAATATTCTCCCAGAGTAGATACATATATTCCTTTTGCATTTTGAACATTAGAAGGAGATACGGTTGAACCTATTATTAATGCCGTTAATGATGTTCCATCAGATGAGTTTGTCATTTTTTTAATAATTTTTTTAACAGATTTAGCTTTTTTGTTCATACAACTATTATAAGCAGCAGAACCCATTTTGTATTTATAACAATCTAATTGCTTAGTCCATGTATCTGCTTTATCTATTAATCCTTTTAAACCTGTCTTACCATCTTCTATTGCTTGTCCTATATTACTGTTTGCTACAGCATCAGTCATATTTTTTGTTACATCAGAAAATGGTGTATCTTTTGCTAATTGCATACCAATTTGACAAGCATCTTGTAATAATTTTTGTATCGCTCTTGCCCATTTTTGTATACTCATGAAAACATCATGAATGCCAGGCATAGTATAAACAAGTCCAATCATTAATCCCCAAGCTAGTTTTGAACCTGCCCCTGAAAGCTCATTTTTAATATCATTTAATCCAAGCATACTCATAAACATATCGCCAATACTAAAACCGCCACATCCTGCTTTAAATAAATCACTACTTCCACCTGCATTAAACCAAGGAGCGTAATTTTTATTGTTATTAAAAGTAAATTCATAGCTACCCGAGTAAAAATATTTTTCTCCTGTCATAGGGGATTGCCATGTTGAAGATTTAGTATTTGCTGTATTTACTAAATCATTTAAACTTAAAGCATTTGCTTGTTGAAATGCTAAAAATATAATTAAAAGCGTAATAATTGTTGTTCGTTTGAACATTTTCTCTCCTTTTTTATTTAAAAATTTCCTTTTTATTGCTTTATAAAGTTAATTTTAGTATAATTATAATATTATTTTGCTTATTATAAAATAATATTTAAAGAAAAAAGGATGGGTATGAGTAGAAAACTATTTTTAATTATAACTTCTTCAATCATAGCTGTATATACAACAACTCTTTTTGCTTCAAGGGTTCAAATTATAAAAACCAAAAATGATAGAATACATACATATAATGAAATTGATAATAAATATGATGCACAACATGGATTTGCTTTTTATCAGGATAAAAATAGTTCTTTGGTAAAAACTACTCAAAATAATTGTTGTTTAGAAATGCTAAAAACTATGAAAAAAATATTGAAAGAACAAAAAAAACAGACAAAAATTCAAGACAAAATTTTAAAAATACTTCAAAAAAGATTAGATCCTCAACCAAAAGTTATAACAGTTAATGGAAAAAAATGTATAGCTAACTCTTCCGCTGAATGTTTTCAAATGCCTATTACAGCAGCAGCACAAAGAGTACCTGCTTTATTATCATGGCTAAAAAATCCGACTATGGCAAATACTGTAAATTATTTAAGATGGCAAGCTAAATATTTCATAGAAATTTACAGGAGAGCAGATTCTTTTCCTTTAGCAGTATCCCAATTTGGAGAAAAAGCGTATCCACTTGCATCCCATAGACTAGGATATACATCTTTACAAGGTTTTAATATAAAAGATTTAAAAATGAAAAGAATAATTGCATCAACTAAAGATAATTTTAAATATCTTATCTTTTTGGGTTTGAATAAAGATTTAGATATAACCAGTGTATTAAATATAAAAGCATTAATAAATAAATACAAAGATTTAAGTTTTACAATTGTTTTTAAAGATAAAAATTCAAAAAATCTTTTTGAAGAAACCGCCAATGCTATTTATAGTAAAAAATCTCTTTCTTTACTTACACATACAAAAAAAGTTATAAATTCTAATGCTTTTGATAAATATCAAATCTTTACAACTCCTTCAATTGTTGCAATAGATATGAAAAAGAAAAAAGCACAAACAATTTGTAATGGTAAAGTAGAAGTTGGTTATTTTGAAGAGCAAATGTTTAATTATTTAGAATATAACAAAGAAATAGATCACACTAAAATGATTGATTATAAAAATTGGAATAATGGTGTTGATTATAGAGAAAATTATTACAAACATATTCTAGGAATTAATATTAATTCTGTATTGAAAGGAAAAACAAATGGTAAAAAATAAAAGAATTTTACAAATTATTTTTGTATCTATACTTGTATCATTTAGTCTAGCAAATTCTATTATAAATAATGACTCTTTGTCTAATGCTGAACAAGTGAATAGTGTTAAACAAAAAAGCATAAAAACAGTAAAAGATTATAAAGATTTTATTAGTTCTATGAAAGAAGGTATATCTTTAGGAAACTATAATTTAGCAATAGCATTAGGTGCCTTATATATGCAAAACATACATTTAAAAGATGGCACTGAAAAAGCAAATTTAAAACTTTCAAAAAAATATTTTAGGTTGGCTTTTAATAAAGGATATGGATTGGCAGCTTTTTATTTATCAATTATAGAGAATAAAGAAGAAGCAATAAAAGATATTAAAAATGCACTTTTTATGAAATATACAACAGAACCAATTAGAGAGCTTTTAGCTATAAGATATGCTGAAATTATTCTCAATACTTCTTTATATAATAACAAAAGACTTGTAAAAATAGCAATTAAAAATATAGCACCGATTTCTTATCATTCTAATAATCCTATACTTGATTTTCAACTTGCACATTTATACTATATAAATAAACAAATTAATCTTGCAAATAAATTTATAAACAGTGCCTGCAATAATCCAAAAGCAGATAAAAAACTTTTAGCTATGTGTATAAATGATCCATATTTGCAAACAAGGGATAAAAATGGAAATCTTGTTAATAAAACGAGTGTTATTAAGGATACCACAACTCCTTTTAATAGTGCTTGTATGCAAAGATATAGCTATGGCAAATAACAAAAACATATATCTTTACAAATGTCCTATAAGTTATAAGGTAATGTATTGGATAGCAAATACTGAAAAATCTTTAAAAAGAAATGTTGGTTATCCTTATTTAATTTCTTTTAACAAAAAAAATAACATGAATAAAATTTCTAAAAAATTCAAATTTATAAAACTAAACAATAGAACAATTGATTGCTTAAATCAAAAAAATTGTATAAATATTTTAAGAAGATTGGTAAAAAATAAAGTATTTAATTTGGATTTAGGCGCATATCAAATTAATTATATGTATCATAAAATAAAAAAAATAAATTCGTATTTTAGTTTAAAAGAAAGCTATATGCAAGCTTGTAATATTTTAAATAAATTAATAAAAAAATATGGTTATAACTGGAAAACAATAGCAAAATATCATTCATTTAACTATTTATATCAAAAAAAATATTTAATCTTGTTATCAAAAAATATTGATAAAAAAACAGAAAGGGTAAACAATGAATAAGCATATTGTTAAAATAAGTCTTTTGACGGGTATAGGAGTTTTTGTTTTTACAGGTTGTGCTGGACAAAATAATATTCAGCCTACTAAAACAATTTATAAAGTAGAAAAAAATAATTATATTTTAAAAAGTGATGTAAAAGTTAAAAAGGCGGTAGCACTTCTTATAATAAATCAGAGAAAGCTCAAAAAAAGAGTAAATAAAATAGAGACCGAAACTAATAAAAATAAAATTTCTAAAAAACAAAATTTAATTAAAGGAAAAGTCATAAAGTCAAAAAAAACTTCTTATGACAAAGTGATATTGAATTTTGTTAAAAAAGATAAAAAATGAAAAAAAGTATTTTTGCTATATTAATATTATTATCTTTTACTTATGGACAAGATATGAAAACAATGATTAATGTATCAAAAGTTTCTTGGCAAACAATAAATAAAGAAGCTATTGCAAAATTAATTTTGCAGCAAAAAAAGACACAACAAAAAATAAAAGAATTAGAAAAAATGATGGGCATAATAAAGCCTGGAAAATATGTAATAAAAACATTTGGTGCAAAATCAAGAACAAGTCCTAATTTTGGAGCAAAAATTGCAAAATATTATCAAAGAGCAGACATAGTAAAAGTTACTAAATATGTAGATAATTTTTGCAAAATTGGAAAAAATGAATGGATTAGTAAATATGTTTTAAAAAAAATAAAAAATAAAAAGGAGAAAAAATGAACATAAAAAAAATAATAGCAGGAGTTGCTATATCTACAATAATGATGTTCGCACACAATATAAATGTTAGCGAGTTTAGTAGTTTAAATTTATTTAACAATGAAATACAAATTAAAAAAGCAGAGGATTTAGGTTCTATATATCATTTATTAGGAATTTATCATGGTAGAAAATTAGATTTATTTGTTACAAAAGATAAAAAATATTTTATTGTAGGGCAAGGTTTCAATATAAAAACAAAAAAAGTTATAGCTTTTAAAACAAATATGACTCAATATAACAATCAAGCTGTTTTTACAGAAGGTAGCGGAAAGGATCAATACTATGTTTTTACCGATCCTGAATGTCCATTTTGCAAAAAATTTGAAAAAATAGTTCCTCGTTTAAAAAAATATGCAACATTTCATTTTTTTCTTTTTCCTCTTAGCTTTCACAGATATGCGAAGAATATGAGTAGATATATTTTATCTTTACCTAAAAACAAAAGAGCAAGTGCATTATGGAAAATTCAAGAAGAAAATAATATGGCATTTAAAACAAAAAAATATAGTGCTAATGAACTTGAGAAAGTAGATCAAATCTTGCAATCTCAAAAAAATCTTGCTTCGGCACTTGGAGTTAATGGTACTCCTACAGTTTTCAATAAAAATGGTAAAAATATAAATTGGACAACTCTTGCTAAAAAATATAATATAAAGCTTCCTATAGATATGTTTGGAGTAAGATATCTTGAAGGACAAAATGTTGAAATTACATTAGGCAAAGGTGCAAAAGATTTATATGCCTTTTTTGATCCTGAATCTAGTAGTTGTATAAACATGTTTAAAACAGGAAAAATAGATAAATTAAAAGAAAAATATAAAATTCATTTCTTTTTGTATCCAAGCAACAACATAGACTCAAAAATAAAAACTGCTTATATTTTAAGCATTAAAAATCCGGCTAAAAGAGCTAAAGAATTTGAAAATATCATGAAAGGAGAAAAATTATCAAAAAAAGATATTGAAATATCAAAGAAAATTTTACAAAATTCAAAATCAAATATATTCAAATATATTGTTTCTGCTGGTTATATATCAGAGAAAATGGGTATTAATAGTATACCGACCACTTGGGATAAAAATGGAAAAAGGATGGAAATAAAATGATAAAAAGAATATTTTTTTTATTTGTAATATTTTTTTTGGGCGGCATTTTAAATGCTGCTTCATTTAATAATGCTCAAGTTGTAAAAATAAGTGAGAATGATTATATTGAATCATTACCGTCTGTTCAACAAATCTTAAGAAAAGATATTTATTATAAAAAAGCTATTAAATTTTTAACTGATAAGAAAAAAATGTTAATGACTAAAGAAACTGATCCTGAAGAACAAGAAACATCTATAGTATATAAAATTAATTATGACAAAGTGCTTGATTTATTTAAAAAAAGTGTTGAAAAATATAAAAATCCAATATCTGCAATAAAAGGATATAGAATAATTTTACTCAATCCATATTTTGTAAGCAAAAAAGAAAAACATTATATTTCTATATTTGCGAAAACAATGTATAAATATGGACTTTGTGAAGGCTACTTGGCTTATGGAAAAATATATGAAAAAGGTTTATACACAAAAGTTAATGTTAAAAAAGCATTAAAAATATATGAAAGTGGAAGAAAAATTTGTCAAAGATTAAATAATTGGAAGTTTTCTGAAATAATGGAAAAGATTTTTTTACTTAAAAAAAGGTTGGGAAAAAATTGAAATTATTTAAAATATTTATTTTATTATGTTCTATATTGTCAGGACTTTTTGCTGTAGTAAATTTGGGTAAATATGGTCAAACATATGAAATAATAGAACCAGATATGTATAAAGAAATAATGGCAAAAGCTAAAGATTTTAATAAAAGCAAAGTTGTAAAAGCTTTTTATCATAGTATAAATAGATATTTAAAACCAGATTTTGATATAAATAATTGTAATAAAAATAATAGAAGAATACTAATTCCAATGGTAAGAATACCTATAAATGTTCTAAATAAAGAAAAACAGGTAATTATAAGAGCAGGAACATATGTAAATCCACTAAGAAAGGGTTTGGTTTTTTCAAAATATATTGTTTTTATAAATGCTAACGATCCTGTTCAAGCATCATTGGCAAAAATGCTACAAAGCGAAGCAACAATTATCGTAGTAAAAGGAAATATGCAAAGACTTTTTAAAAAAAATATAACTGCATATAAGGCGAATAAAAGATTAATAAATAATTTTGGTTTGAAATGTGTGCCAAGTGTTTATACTCAAAAGAAATATAATTTTATTATTAACGAATATAATCCAAAAAAACTTATAAGGAAAGAATAAATGTTTAAAAAAATATTAATATCACTTTTTTTCTTTGTGTATTTGTATGCTGGACCAGCTAGGCCTTGCCTTGATCCCTTTTCTACAGTAGATTGGGGTGTGTTTTTTGATGAACTAAAATTTGAAGGATTTTGTACTTGTAAAAATGCAAAAACAGGACTTCCGAGAATCGGAATACCAGGAAAAATACATTTAATAGAACCTATTGGTTTTATAGAAATTACAAATACTCCCTGGAATTTTCCATGTATTGGTATAAAACTTGGAAGCAATGTAAGAGGACAAGGAATGTCAAGAGGAAATGGTAGCGGAGTAAAAAGAACAGCCGTACACTATATTAAATATCCTGTTTTCGCAGTTATTGGATATCTTAGCGATTCATTGTGCCAAACTAGATTTCCTTCAAGTATGGATTTTGGATATATAGGAGAAGTCCAAGTCGGTTGGCAAAATGATCTTTTTGCTGCTTTTGAAATGCCAGATATGTTACTTTATGGAAATCCTATCGCAGCATTAGCGGCTTTGCCTGATTGTGTAGCGTCAACAGCCGGTCACCCTATTAATTATCTTTATTATAATGCAGGTTGTGTCGGAAATATTGGAATGAGTACAGGATTTACCTATGGAAATGATCCAATCAGTGAATCTATGCTCCTTAGTGCAAAAATTATTAATAATTTACAAGCAGGTGGAGAATTAATGAAAACTTCCGATGCAACAAGTTTGCCAAATACTTCGCTCGGTGGTATATCAATGATGGCAGGAAATAGTATGTGTAAACCTAAAATTTATCCACGAATTATTAAAAGTCAGTATATGTTAAATCTTTCCTATCCTACACACTGGGATGCACAAGAAATTGGAACAATTGCTCTTAAATGGGCATTATTTAAAAATAGAGCTTCTACGCAAGATGATGTAGTTATGACAGTTTGGAGAAGGAGGGATTGCTGTGCAGGTATTTATGTTTATTCCAAAAACGGTAATTAAAACTTTATTTATTATTTCTATGATTGTTTTGTCAATTAATGCAAATGCAACTTTAAAAAATGATAATAATATATCAGGAAATACAATAGTAAATAACATTAAAAAAGAGTTTTTACAAAATTTAAAAAAAAGAGTTTTTACAAAAAGTTATTTTCAAAAGTTATTACCAAAAAAGAGTTTTTTACAAAAATATGCCAAAAAATATAAAAATTTAACAATTGTACCTAAATATGCAAAAGATTTTATCAAGAATTTTAAAAAAGAAAATAAACAAAAAAAATTTGAAAAAGAGTTTGCAAAATTTGTTGTATATCTTGCTAAAAATAATAATCATTTCACTAAAAAACAAATTCAAGATTTTAAAAAACAATTAGAAAAAGCTTTATTCCCAAAAAAATATCCAATGATACTATATTTATTTTCAATGAGTGTTCCAAAAAGCACTGTTAGAAATGTTTTTATACAGCTTAGAAAATTAAAAAAAATTTTCCCTCATATTCAGTATGCAGGAGTATTAAGGGGATTAGATTTAAAAAATTTTGGAATGAAACTACATAAATATGCAGATTTTTTAAAAAGAGACGAACAAATAAAAATACATCCGTTAATATTTGAAAAATTAAATGTTTCTGAGGTACCAGTTTTTGTTTATGCAAAATGCCCAAAAATTTTTAGATACAAACAATGCGATTATAAGTATATGGCATATGGAGATTTTTCTTTAGAATATTTTCTTGAACTTATAGGAGATGCAAACAATAATCTAAAAATTTATTATTATAAATTTAAAGAAGGCCAAAAATGAAATTTTTATTTTTATTAACAATAATATTTTTTACAATTTATGCAAAAGTACCTACTATGCTTGATATGAATGCGAGTAAAGCTAACGCAAAGAAAGCACAAGAAAGTGTTATATATGAGAAACATTATAATGAAGCAAAAAATGTAAATATAAAAAATGTTAAAGTAAATAAAACCACACAACAAGAAATTGAAAATCCTGCACAATGGAAAAAATATTTTACCCAACAAGCAAAAATGAAATTTAATGCTGGCAGTGTAGGAAATATGGAAGCATATTATAATAATAATAAAAATTATCAACAAGCAAAAAGTTCAAATATTAATAATTTAACTACAAATAGTTTAAAAGATAGTTCAAGCAAAGCAATATTAGCAAGTCAAAATTTACTTAATAATTTAAGATCAAAAATATTTACAAATAGTATAAGCCATATGGGAAATTATGGGAAACTTAAAAATATTGAACAAAAATGTTCAATAAGAAGAGACATAACAGCAAGTCTTGGATACAAATGCTATCTTCCAACAGGTGGAAGTGGAGGCTTTTACAGTAGTAACGATAAAGGACTCAAGGAATTACATTACGATTGTATGTCAGATTGTTACACAAAAAAAACTTGTGCTGAAGTGAGGCATGGTACCTACCAAAAAGATTTAAAAAAAGAAATAATATTTGATACAAACCAAACTTTACCAATTGAATTAAATACAAATATTGAAAATGTATCGTTTGATATAAATGATACAAATGATACATTTTTAACTTTATGGTTTAAAAAAAGTGATACAAATCTTACAATTTATAACAATTTACCTATGGCTCTTGATGAAGATGGAAATATATCATTAAATTTAAGTGTTAAAAATGTAAAAAAAATGATGATACAAATAAATAGTGATACAAATAAAAGTATTAAACTTACAAATCTAAAAATAATAACAGAAAACGAATCCCCATATTACACCTGTCCATATGCTTCTGTTATGGGTGATACACCAGAGGGATATTTTACATCAGAAGCAGAATGCAATAATAATTGTGTATTACAAGGAATATGTAAATTATATTTACCTAAAACAATTTTTATGGACAATACATCCATTGTAAATAATTGTTCTGATAAAATATCTAAATATAGTAATTGTAAATTAAAAACCGAATATGTTGACTATTATGGTAATGGAAATTTAGTTAAAACGGTAAGTAATTATGGATTAGTTCCAAATACTATTCGTCCAAAAATATATGCTTCTGACAATAATCTTACAAAAACAGTAGAACAAGAAACAAAGGATAATGCTTACGCAAATATGCAGAAATATAGAACATATGATGTTGTAGAAAATCCTTTTTCTTCTGATACCAATGCATCATATGCTTATAAAACTGTTTTAAAAGGAAGTAATGAAGTAAATTTATATGGAAATGAACCAATGGGACTTGATGTAATAATAAAACCAAAAAGATTTCAAATTGGAGACAATAATACATATAAAGTATATGGGTTATTGGAAGCTGTTGTAGATTATTTAGACCTCGCAATAAATAAATATATAAGAGATAAAATATATTATATTTTGGCATCTCCCACAAAGGCAATACCTTTTGAAAGAGTTACTAAATATGCAACAATAGCTATTGTAAATTATATTCCTGGATATAATAAAGTAATAGCAGATAAAAATCTAACCGAGCCAGAACTTGTTCCTCTTGGAACTGCTAGAACATATTGGCAAACTTTTCATCTAAATAGTGATGGAACAGGCGAATGGATACCTTTTGATAAAAATTCAGATGCATCAAGCAAATATCTTTGGGAAGGTAAATTTGATAGTAGTAGTATTATGTATGAAATAAAATTTATTGATAACTTTGATGATTTTTTAGCTCCTACAGATGATGCAGCACATAGTTTGCCTGGTATATATAGAAGAATAGATAGTAGTCTAAAAAAATATTATACAGGAAATAGGGGAGCTGGAGGACAAGCAATAGTTAAGTTAAAAGCTTATGTATATTATGCAGAAGCAAATAAAAAAGTAACATTTGAAGATTTATTAAACAATGCAATTCCTTTTTACGAAAGTGGTAATGAAGGAATTTATAGCAGAACGACAAATGATGATTCTTTAATTAAAAATGATGGGATTAAAATATATGTTGGCGGAAAAGCTAAAAAAGTTTCGGTTTATACGACTATAAAAGTAAGACCTGAATTTGTAGGAAAGCCTGGATTTATATTCGTATTTTTAGGAGATTAAAATGAAAAGAATTTTTATTCTTGTATTTTTTTCAGCAGTTCTTTTATTTGGACTTGAAAATATAAATACTAACGGAACCTATATTGATATTTCTAATAGCGGCGGAAATACAAAAGTAGAAATTCCAAAAGAAACAGTTGAAATAAATAAAATTTTAAAAGAAATTAATTTTATTTCATTAAAACTTGCAAGAAAAGTAACTAATTATAATTGCGAGGGTATAAACAATGATATATGCCCTTATGATAAGGTTTCTTGTACTGCAACTTATGAAACTCCAGACTGTGGCAGTGGAAAATTAAATCCTTTTACTCATATGTGTGAAGCTAATACTATTAAAAAAATATGTCCTGATGGTTGGAAGTATGAAAAAGATATTGATACTTGTGTTAAAGCACCAGTTTGTCCTGGCGGTGGTAAGTATAACCCTAACACAAAAAGATGTGAAATTCCTAACAGTTATGCTTGCAATGTCCCTGTGTATGCAGCTGCAAGTGGTCTTGAATTTCAAGTTCGAGATAGGTATATAAAAGTGGGGGATGATTCGTTAACCTTAACTCGTGGATGGTGTGTTGCAGTATTATCAAGAAATTGGGCAAAGGAAGATGTAAAATGTTTTGATACACATGGTAGCCTAAAAGAAGCTAATAATTTTGCAGATTATCTTAATAGTATAAAAAAAGGTAAATATGTAGTTATAGTTACATGGGATGAACCAAGAAATAATGTATATAATAATGAAAAGCTAATAACTGCTTTAAGAAAGGTAGGAGCCACTGAAAGCATTATAAGAAATCTTGAATACAGAAGTGCTTATGCATTAATAGGAATAAAAGAAAATACAGTTGGTGGAACTATTGCGGAAAAATATTCTCCAAGATTTGGAAAACCTGTATATATAACAAATTTTGCAGTAGGTTATCATCAAGAAAAAGATAAAAATAATAATACCATTTGTGTAAAAGATATAAATTGTGGTATAGGAACTTTTAACAAAACAAAAAATAGATGTGAGCTAACTCCAACATATAATTGTATTGGTGGCAATAAAAATTATAGTTATTCTCATAATCTTTCAAAAAATACTGAAAAATATTATTGTGACAACAATAAGGGATATTACCTAAATAAAGATAAAACATTATGTATAAAAAATAAAGATAAAATTACAGTAGAAAATGCTTGCACAAAATTAATAATGAAAGATACTGCAAAAACTCCTGTTGAAATAGATTTCACAAATAGTATTTGTAAATATCAAACAGCAATTGGAAAATGTCCTTTTGGATATAAAGTTACAAAAATAAATGGAGTTGAAAAATGTATAGCCAGAGCACAATGCAATGCTGGATCAACCATTCAAACAACCAATCAAGTAGATAAATGCAGTGATGGAAGTTTAAGTTTTTGCAGATATGGAAATGCTTATATTAATCATAATGGTTTTCAAGATTATTGTATAGGAAATTTGTTGCCAAACAGAGAAAGATGTGATTATTTAGCAGGATATAGTTTCAAAAATATCAATAATGTTGATTATTGTATAAAAAATATTGAATGTCTTGATACTCAATTTGCGAATTATAATAAAACAACCAAACAGTGCGAAAAAAAACCAGCTTCTTCTACAAATAACGGATTATGTATAATGCAAGATACCTTAAGTGTTAAAGACGGTTGTGGAAATCCTTCTAATTCAAGAAAATTAAATCTTATAACTACAGAAGATAAATGTTTATATTATGCTGATTTAGGCGCCATGAATTGCGACGAATCAAATGGATATTATCCTTTTATATCATCAAATAATATAGGTTATTGTGTAAAAATGAATAATTCTACAACTCTTAAATCAAAATATCCAAAAAAGTTAAATCCATCTGATAACTGTCCTTCCTTTTCTCATAATAATATAATAATTAAAGGTGGAAATATAGATAAATGTATAGCAGATAAAGTTATTGAATGTCCATCTGGATATAGCCCCGGTGCAGTTGATGGAAATACACAACAGTGTGAAAAACAAGTTAATTCAGCTGATAATTGTCCTGCTGGTGCGACATACAATTCATATTTAAATAAATGTACCCGTTCAAAGACAACTACAACTAAACAACAAATATTTCCAGGTCGAACATGGACGAGTACGATGGGATTAGATGATCAGATTTGGATAAATTTTTATTGGAGCTCTTCTAAGCATAAGCTTTTTTGGATACAAAGTACAAATAATTGGCCTTCAAGTAATAATGTTTTTTATGGCTTTTACTGGCGTAATGGGTACCTTTATTCTGCTAGTGGAACATTTCATACATGGAGAGGTTTCAATAGTAGAGAATATGGTGCACCAAAGAAATTAGTACATTGGTATTGGAGTGGTTGGAACACATTCAATTACCTAAATGAAGTTTCTATTCCGGCAGGAATTAATAAAATTCAAGTCCAAGTAACAGCAACTAATACAGGTACAAGCAATCAATATTGGAGTCATACTATCTATTCTTCTCAACAAAACAGAACACTTTCCTATCGAGCAGGGTATACAGCTGGGGATGGTCTCCAGTATCCCCGTGTAACGGTAAAAGTATTTGGTGAAACTACAGTTTCAGCTTGTCCTTCAGGATACCAAACAAGCTCAGGAACTTGTACTCAAAATCCTTCATGTAATGGCACAACCTTCGGCAATGTAAACACCACAAAAGACAAATGCTACACATCTGTATCTTACATGCCTCCACCATCAAACAAATGGACTTTAGACCCAAATACTCATAAATATTATGCAAATATAATATGTTCAAAAAATTCAGATGCATCTTATGTTAAAGATTGGGATTCTTGCAGATACAATGTAGGTAAGAATTATCATTGTGATACATCTTTAGGATATAGACCAACATTAATAAACGGAAAACAGGCTTGTTTAAAAATTCCTTCTTGTCCTTCTCAGGGAAATGGTAAAAATGTATATTGGAGTAAAAAAAATCATAAGTGTATAAGTGCAGCAAAAGTTTTGTGTCCAGGAGGAATAGGCTTAAATCCAAAGACTGGTTTAGTTGAATCTTGTAATGCAAGCCAAAAGTGGTGTAATTTATACGAATATGATGCAAAAGATGAAAAATGTATAGTTAAGAATATTTCTTGTGGAACCAATTCTTATGATAGCAATAATAATATATGTTATTATTATGCACATGAAACAGGCTGCAGAACAGATTTAGGTTATACTCTTTATCAACCTGATCTCAAAGATCAATCACAAGACGAATGCTATATAGAAGATATTAAAAAACTTACCAATATTTGCAAAGATGCTGATAATTTTAAAATTGATACCTCATATGATAAAAAATTGTCTGCTCATAAAGATAGTAATTCTACAATAATTAAAAAGAATATAATCTTTTCAAAATTATATAATGGATGCTCAACAGGTTGGAATAGTAAATTAAATAGAGGTATATTAGGTCATGTTTGTCCAGATCCTATAAGTTTTGGTTATGTTTGGGAATTTAATAAATATTTTAATATTGACGGCAGTATTCCAAAAAACGGTATAGCAGATAAATGTATGATGGTGCCAATTTGTAAGACAGGAATATTTAATCCGGCTACAAATGGTTGCTATCTTGGTAATTTTACATGTCCTTTAGGACCACAATATAAGTGTAGAAAAATGAGCAATACACCTGTTCCAAATCCAAAAAATCCTAATAGTTTTCTTGAAGATATGTGGTGTTCTCCTGTAAACTGTCATAATCAAAAATGTAAAGTAGCAACTTGTCAAAATCAACCAAACCAAGACTCTCAGCACCCAGATTGGTGTTATGGCAAAATTTGTGATGGATTTGAACCATATACACAATGTGGCAAAATTAAATGTCCTTCAAATGCAGTTACAAAAATTATAAACGGTAATGTTCATTGTTATTTAAAAGCTTGTCCTAATAACAAAGGAGTTTTTATTTATAATAATAATTGTTATATGGAAAAATGCCCATCAGATTCAGTACAGGAGAACAATAAATGTTACAAATACGAATAATTTTTTTATTTTTTTTATTTTTTAGTAATTTATATAGCGTAAATTTTATTACAAGAGATATAAATAATACAACACTTAATCCAAGTGGAACAGATTTTCCTACAAATCTTGGATATTTTAAATATTATAAAGCTCTTCCAAAACAAATAGATTTGCCAATATTAACAAATAAAAATATGAGCTCTTATCATGATAAAAAACATCTTTTTGTAGGATATGGAGTTGATTCGTTAATGGATGTCAATGCAAGTCAATGTAAAATAATTAAATTTCATGGAAAAGAAACCAGAGCTTGTTTTCCATGGTGGGAAATAGATAGAGTTTATCAATGTAGTAATTCAAAACCGATTACAAATGATGTACTTGATCGTGTGGCAAAAGAAACTCATCCGCCTAAGATGGTACATATATGTCAAAAATGGAGTGCTCCTGTTATAAAAAAAGGGGGATTGGTTACTTGTACTGCTTATTATGATAAAAACAAAGGTCCTGATTGTGAAACAAATCCAACCCAAGCAAAATGTTTAGTAAATAACTGTTCTGCTCATATAAGAAATGATTGTACTTTTCAAAAATTTTTATATGGAGCGAAAATAAATATACAATATCCAAAATTAAAGGATATACCACCAAATAGAATGGCATATCAAAATATTAACGGTTCAAGTTTATCATATGTTGATAGATTTATGAAATTAGGAACATTGGTTTATAAATGTCCTGATACTACTGATATAAGTCAAAAAAAATGTTTAAAACAAAAAAATATTCTTATGTTTCCTGCTATGTGTAAACCAGATAATCCAAAAACTCCTCAATATGATGCTATTTGGAAATATTGCAACACATCAAATTATAAAATAGTAGACGGAAAATATATTTTTACTGACACTTGCAGTCCTTCAGAAACTGCGGACGGAATAGCAAAACAAATACAATGTACAACTGATGTATGCACTAATGAATTGCAGTGTATCAAACCTGTATATGCCGATTTAAATAACACAAAAATTGTAACTTGTAAGAACTTAAAAAGACTAAAAGAGCCATGCAAAGATGTATATGATTTATATCATTCTAATAATAAATTATATAAACTTGTTTATACGCCCGAGGGCAATCCTGTTTTTTCACAAGACGGTAAATGCTATATTGCTGTGGAAACAGGATATTTATACGATAATCCTTTTGAAAAAGATCCAAATTGTATTAGAGTTTCCAATCCAGATGAAGAAACATCTAAAGCACAAGTTCACATGCAAGCAGGTGGCATGTTGGATGATGATATATTTGTAATAAAAAATACAGGAATGGATACATTTCAAAAAATATATTGCAATCAACAACATGACGAAAAAGGTGCAAGTATTAGATATAGCTATAATTTTTCTGGCTATAAAACAACCGGCTACAAAGAAGTTCATTATATGAAATATGATACAAGTGGTGATTTAATATCTGCAAAAACAATAAATATAGATGTTGTCAAAAATAGTTCTTCTGAAACAGAAACAAAGATAAATTTAGTTGCTACTTCAGAAGTAACAGTTGAAGAAAATAAACCATTGCTTTTTTATATTGATACAGTTAGAGGTGTTCAGTCTGTAAAAATAAATCCTATTTATAATAAAAATAGAAATAATTTAATAGAAATGACACAAACTCAAATAAAATCTGGTGGTGGAATTGTTTACAAATCATACATGGGGACTACATTAAAATGCATAGACAACAATGGACATTTTAAATTTGATGGAAGCTATGAGGTTAGTCCAGGAGATGTAATATCAATGCAAAGAGCAACTGAAAATGATAATGGAGGATGTAGACCTTTTACTTGCGGAAGAACTAATTTTGCTTCATCAGCTGTTCAAATTGGAGGATATACAGTAGCAGATCAAGCTTATCCAAAAGATGGAGATTATGAATATTATCCCCACACAATAAAGGGATGTTATGGTGCAGGGTGCTATAATATTTGGGAAGACACTTTATTTAGTGTATCTTTGCTATTTCCTTATGCCGGAAGATATAAATTAGAATTTGTATCTCTTTCTGGAGATACTGTCGCAGTTGTTTACTTGAGTGATAAGGATTTTCAAAAAATTGCACAAACTACAAATGGAAGATTGCAGTTAAGATTAGGGAGTACAGTTGTAAACAAAGATCAAAATGGATATTATAATACTAAACTGCTTGATAGTTCTCTTTTTGGCAATATCAATCCAAATACTTATGGCTTCAATAGCAATACTTATGAAAATAATAGCACAATTTTAGGTGCTTGTTTGGACGATATGGCTGAAGTTGGTTGTGGCGTTCATGGTAATCATGCCCTTAAAGATTCTATATCTAATAAAAATTTATTATTATCAACACCTATAAATAATAAGCAATTTTGTACAGGTAGTAATTGCATAAATGTTCCAGAGCCTAGAAAAGATTTTGTACAAGAACACGCAATTGATCATATTATTATTACCAATTATACAGATAACAAAGTAATCAATATTAAATTAGTTTACCCATTGGCACAAATGAATCAGATATATATATCAAAATTAGATTTATATAGAAAATTAGCCTACGAATGCTATAAGGATAAATATGAACAATGTATTAATCAAAGTAATTAATTCTTTAGTAATAGTTTCTGTTTTTTACACTCAACTTTATGCACATTGTGTTTTGTTAGAAGATGGATGTAGTTTATTTAAATACAATACTACAGAAACTAAGAGAATATGTATAGAAAAAAAAGAGGTATGGAGCTGTGCTACATCTAAAACTGTTCAAGTCGGATGCGATAAATACAAAAGAGAGGAAAATTGTAGTGGTTTTATAACATTTCCAAAGGATGTTTATGAAACAAAAGATTATCAACAAGCTTTTGGTCAAGCAATAGCAAAAGTAGGAGCTTTTGATCAAATAAAAAATATTTGGAGTGGATGGAAAGGTGAATGTGAATATGGATGGTTTACTGATTTTAGTTGGTTAAAAGATCCTATGTTTTTATTGGGTGCTGCTACAACAATGGCAGCGGCAGGTGTACTTGGATCTGGAGTAAAGAATACCTATACTGCTATTAGTACGGCCGGAAAAGAAACAACGAGCAAAGTATTAGGATATCTTAGTGGGGGACTTCTTGGAAATGCCAATTTTGCTTCTTGTATGGCTGCTGCAGGATTATCTCCTTCAAATCTTTTATCCTATTCATTTAAAGGCAAAAAACCTAATGATGGTTCTATATTAGATCAAAAAAAACCAACATTATATATTAGAAACAATGAGAAGCCACTATTTAACAATATAGCCAAATTTAATGGTATTAAGTTTACGACAGAAGGTATTGATGGTATTGGCGGTGAATATGTAAAATTTAATTCAAAGGCTGATGCAATTAATACAAAATCTATGCAATGTGATGGTAGTCTTAGCGTGGCAGGCGGAGGTTTGGATGTAGCAACAGGACTTGCATCAGGAAGTGTTGCAGGCTATTTGCAAGCTGCAAATGGTGCAGCAAAAATGGCATCTAGTTTAGGTAAACTAAAAATTCCTGCAATAAGTCCTGTAACTATGTTTTTAGTTCAAGTGGCAATACAAACGATACTCTCATTTAGTAAATGTAATGCTTGCACTAGCATAAAGTGTGCTAGAAAAGTAGATCAAAGTGGTTTACAAGCAAAAACAAATCAATTTTTAAATAGACAGATGTGCCATTATATAAAAACAGATTGCAGTTGGAAAGTATTTTTATTTGGTTGCTTAAGGCATAAAAGTCACTATTGTTGTTATGATCAAATATTAACAAGAATATTTGTTGAACAAGCAAAATTACAACTTGCTAAAAACTGGGATTCTTGTAATGATATTTCTTATGATGATTTAAACAAATTATCTTTTAGGCAATGTGGGCCACATGAAAATCAACATAAAGATAAATGTATGGATTTTACAGAATTTATTGCAGTTTTGCAAAGACAAATAAATAAAAAACTTGATAACAATACTTTAGGACAAGCAGCTGCTGCTGCAATGGTTGGCTCTGTTATTTCACCAAATTAATTTTATATACTCTCTTTTTTTCATAAGAGAGTATATAAACTATTATATTTTACAAATTGGCAGTTAATGTTTTTCTATTACTACTTTGTAATCATCTTTTTTTAAATTATAGTTTTTATATTTTTTCAAAATTTCTTTTACTGAAACAGTTGGAACTTCTACTGGTTGAATTTTATAAAGAGTTGCTCCAAGTAGATAGTTTGTACTAGAATATCCAATATAATAAACACCTTTTGCACCTGGACATTTTCCAAAGATTGATGTGGAATTTATACATTTATCTAAGTCTTTTATATTGTTTGGCATATATTTTCCAATAGATTTAGGATATGTTATAAATACATAATTATATCCATTCTTTTCTGCAAATTTTGCTAAATAAAATAAAGCGTTTTCGATATTGAAAGGTGCACCTATTGCAATTTTTTGGCTTGTTTGCAAGAGAACTGTTACTTTCATTATTTGATTATTTTTGTCAAATCTTAGTGGTGGTGTATGACCAATATAAACCGCACTTTCAGTACATCCAGAAAAAAATGCTGTAGCTACTAAAATTAATCCAATTGATATTATTTTTTTTATTTTCATGTATGTTTCCTTTTTTTAAAATATTCCAGCAATTGATTTGCTGATTTTATCTTCAAGAATAGGCATTGCTTTAGACAATGATAAATCCATTTTTGTTGCCTCAGCAAAAATTCTTGTTCTTTTTTCTATATAATGTGTTTCATAATTTTGATTTTTTTCTTCAGTCATATTTCCATTTAATTTACCTGCTCCATCTTTACTTCCAATTGGTCCTGCAAATTGATTTGCAAATCCAGCTCTTCTTTGATTTGTTATAGTTGCTTGACCTATAGAACTTCCGTCAGATACTGATACATTTTGATTTGTTTTTTCTTTTATATCTATATCAACAACCATTCTGAATATATCGTCTTCTGTTGCTTTTCCAAGAATACCACCTATTGCTGCGGCTGCAAGACCACCAATTATTCCATCTCTACCACTTGACATAGAACCTGCTACTGCTCCAACAGTTCCTGCTGTTCCTGCTGCATTAGCCGCATTAGCTTCTTTTGCATTATTAGCAAATAAAACATTAACCATTAAAATATATTTAGCTGCATCAGGATCATCAATTACTCTATATCCTTTATTTCTTAATTGGGATATTATCTTATTTTTAAGATGTACATTTTGACCAGAAGTATTTCTAACTGCTACAAATACAGTTCTTTGTTCTTTTCTAACAGGGTTTAAAAATATTGACCTTGTCATTTTTGCCTGAGTTTGTAATTGAGTTGTTGCACAACCGGTAAACAAAGATACTGCTAACCCTAAACCTGCTAAATAGATAATCTTTTTCATCTAACGCTCTCCTTTTGAATTTATTTTTTTAAAATTATATCAATTTTGAGAAAAAATGCAACAATACGGCAAAAAATAGCTTAATTAATAATTTCTATCCTGTTTCTACCATTTTCCTTTGCCTTGTATACACCTGTATCTGCCCTCTTTAACAAAGTTTCAACACTATCATCATCTTTTCCAAAAGAAAGACCTACACTTATAGTTATTTTAATAATTTGATTATTATGGTTAATTTCACTATGTTCTATATCTTCTCTTATATTTTCTATGCATTCTATAACTTCATCTTTTGAGACCTTAACAAAAACCATTATAAACTCTTCGCCGCCATAACGATATATTCTTACTCTTTTTTGCAAAGGTCTAATACCGTCATACATTTTATTAACTAAGAATTTTAAAACTTGATCGCCTGCATCATGTCCGTATGTATCATTAACATTCTTAAACTTATCTCCATCTACAAACGCTAATGATATATCGGTTTTACTGTATGCAAAAATTTTAATTATATCGTCATCAAAACATTTTCTATTATAAGCTCTTGTTAAAACATCTTTTTTTGCTTTTTCCACAATTAGTCTTTTTTCCTCTTTAAGTGCTTCTATTTTTGCTTGTAGCTCATCTTTTTCGAGCAAATCATTTGCATATATTATACCGTCAGGGATAGAATTTTTATTTTTTGGGAAAGATAATTTTAAATTCCAAAAAGTTTTATCATAGTTTTCTCTTTTTTCTTTTACGATGCCTATATATGCATTATATTCTCTTCCGGTTTTTTTGCTAATTATATTCTCAAAATATATTTTACTACCTTTTGACTCAACCATAGCTTTGATATATTTATAAACTTTATCCGCTTTTACTGATATTCCCAAATGCTCAAATAAGCTCATTACATTCTTTTTAAATAATACAAAATCACACTCTCTGCTGACACAACTAAAAGTTTTATCTGTTTCAAATAATTTACCGTTTTTGCAAGCGGGACATTTGCTGAAAAATTTTAGTTTCTCTTTTTTTGAATAATCAATCTTTTCAAACTCTATCTCTTTTAAAAACTCATTTTTTAGTGTTTCATATTTATTGATTAGCTCATCTTTGGAATAGTCACCTTTTTCAACCATATCCAACTCTTTCTCAAACTCAGCTGCTTTTTCCAAATCTACCAGCCAAGGAGCATACTGATCTAAAAACTCTATTAAATCAATTCCTAATTTTTCAACATAGATACTGTTATTTTTAATAGTTATTAACTGTTTTTTTAAAAGATTTGGAAGAACTGTGGCAATCGTTGAAGGTCTTGCTATCTTATATTTTTCAAGAGTTGTTAAAAAACGCCCTACTCCATAATGTCTTGGTTTTCTGCCTTCAACCTCATAAGAACTAACCTCAATCGGATCAAGCTCCATTCCGGGATATAAAGATGAGGGAATTATAACCTCTTCTTCCGGTTCATTCTTATCCTCTGTGTGAGTTTTCCAATATTTACCTACAAGCTCCCAGCCATCAAAAAGAATTTTATTAGCATAGGCATGGAATTTTTTATCACCAACCGATACGGTTAACACACTTCTATCATAAGTAGAAGATTTCATAAAAACAGCTATAGTTCGCAAAAAGATAAATTTATAAAGATTTAATTGATCCTCACTTAAATATTTTTTGAGGTTTTCAGGTTTTAACTTAAAAGATGTAGGCCTTATTGCTTCATGCGCCTTATCTTCATTCTCCTTTTCTAAAGGAAGCGGATTTACATAGTCTTCACCATATTCATCTCTTATATAATCTTTGATTTCAGGCACTACCTCTTCACTAATATTTTTACTATCTGTTCTGATATAAGTAATAAGCCCTACCCTCTCATTGCCTATATTTATACCCTCGTAAAGCTCCTGTGCTATTTTCATTGTGTATTCCGGCGTAAAGCCATAAAGATAGTTTGCGGCTCTTTGCATCCAAGTTGTAGTTAATGCCGGTGGAGGTTTTCTGTCTTGAGTTTTTCTTTTATATTGTTCAACAAGATGTAAAACGATAGGATTATCTACCTCTTCAATCAAATCTTCCATGTCATCCAATTTATCTTCTGTAAAGATTGTTCTGTGCTTCACTCTGAAATAAACACCGTCATGAAAATAATCAATAGCAACTCTTCTGTAATCTTTTACCTTTGCTTTATTAATCTTTATTTCGGTATTTACCAACTCTTTTAAAGCAGGAGCAGATACTCTTCCGATACCTAAATTTTTATACAGCTCATAAGAGCATAAATTATGTTTTTTAAAATAGTATCTAATGCCTTCACTTACAGGATAACCTATGATTCTATCTATCATCCGTCTTGCCATTTGGGCATTGATTGTATCTTCATTGATATGTCTGGCGTGATTGATAGCTTTTTCTATAGCTTTTTTTGTTATTTCGTGAAATACAATTCTATAATACTCTTTTAGTTTTAAATATTCTATTATATCCCACCCTATTCGCTCCCCTTCTCTATCATCATCAGTTGCTATATAGATTTTATCAGCCTTTACTGATAATGTTTTTAATTGTTTTAATATATAGTCTTTATCAGATATTAATTGCCACGATGCAATAAATTTATCATCTTTTTTATCTATTCCATACTGTTTTTTTGGCAAGTTTTTAATATGTCCTTTGCTGGCAATCACCTTATAACTGTTGCCCAAAAAGCCCGATATAGTTATTGCTTTGTGAGGAGATTCCACTATAATTAAACTGTATCCCATTATTTTTTCTCCAATGTTTCTTTAATATGTTGGCTAAAACTTTTTGCATTGTAACTTTCTGTATTAGAAAAAAGTGTTCTATCTTCCAACTCTACTTTTGCCCTTGTAGTAGCGACATAATAAAGATTTAATTCGTCAATAATTTCCTGTTTTACTTTGCTTGTTTGCATATCTTTTGCAAAATCGTTATAAAAATCATCTTTTAGCGAAAGAATGTGAGGGGGTATGTGCCTATAATGCTCTATAATTTTTCTATAACAGGGGAAATCACTCTCAAGCGTTACCTTATCCCATTCCAATCCTTTTGAAGTGTGTGCGGTAGTAAGGTAATAATCAGGCTTTAAGTTTTTATCGTAATAATACTCTTTTGCCATTCCGTAGATGCCATAAACATCTTCAGTTTGTCGTATTGTTTGTATTGCTGTTTCTAATTCTATATCCTGACCTTCGACTATTTTTTTTATGTAAGACAGCATATCTTCTCTAATTTTCTCCTGTTTTGCCTGTTTTTTAAAAGCATATAGATACTTATATCCATCGTCAAGCTCTTTGTTTGTATAAAGCTTCTTTAAATTAAGTATCAATCCAAAAACGCTATATGGATTTCTTATGATTTTAAATGTTTTTTTCTCTTCGATTAATCTTTTCATAACAGCGATAAGTTTTGCATTAGTTCGTGTTATTATTGCTTGATTTTTAATTTCAATATCGGTTCCCGCTCCAATTAAGTATTTTTTCTCGGCTTTAAAAAATTGCAGGAATTTAGTAGCTTTAAAAGCTATTTCTTGATTAAATCTAAAGCTTTTTGTTAAATAATATATTGAGGCTTTTATTTTACTCATAGCGTTTATGCTACCCCTAAAAGAGTAAATTTGTTGATGTCTGTCGCCTACGACTACTTTTTGGGTAGAATTTAAAAGATAGAATATAGATAAAGTTACATCATTTGTATCCTGAGCTTCATCAAGCAAAGCGATATCGTATCTTTTTATATA
>Ga0256829_1000883_pt1 | contig 26737 bp, 28 predicted proteins | sample 131447metaG_FD_185979 | JGI IMG/M metagenome (GOLD analysis project Ga0256829, IMG submission 185979) | Hydrothermal vent microbial communities from Lau Basin, Pacific Ocean - 131-447 | ecosystem: Environmental > Aquatic > Marine > Hydrothermal vents | place: Pacific Ocean: Lau Basin | collected... | reverse complement strand
AAACCACGGATCTGTTACATTTAATGCCATTTGGAATAATTCTTTTGTCATTGTATTATTTTTATTGGATTTTGGATTTTGATTATAGCAGATTTTTGGTTACCCACACTTTTTTAGAAGGAACCTATAATGAGTCTAAGATTCAATTGATAGAGTCTGTAGAGAGAGTTACAGATACAAATGGAAATGGCAAAATAGACGCAGGTGATACTGTTAGATTTAAATATGAGATTACAAATACCGGTGATACGGTTATTAACCAAATTATATCTCTAAAAGATAAAAAGGTTGGAGATATTACTTGTAACTTACTATCTCCTAAAGCTCCAGGAGGTGTAAAAGTTTGCCATAAAGATTATACTATTACAGCAGAAGATGTAACAGCTGGCACTATAGAAGCTTCATCAGAAGTAGTTGCTACAGACGAAAATGGCAAAACTGTAAAATCAGTTTCTGATGCAGGGACTAAACCAAATGGAGATGTAATTCCTAACCCTGAAGCAACAGAGACTCCAAATCCACTACATAAGTATCCAAATAACAGATTTGATCCAACAGAGGATCCTACAACTTACATACTAAATCCTAAACCTGCAATTTCGATTGTTAAATCTATCGAAGGCACGGTAGATGAAAATAGCGATGGTGTAATTTGGAAAGACGATACTGCACTATTTGAGTATGTTGTAACAAATACAGGTAATGTTAACTTAACAGATGTAAACATTACTGGTGATGAAAACCCACTAATTGCTGGTAGCTTAGAGTGCCCTAAAACTGAGCTAGTAGTTGGTGAGAGTATGGTGTGTCATGCTAAGCATAAGATAAATGGTGATGATATATCAAAAGTTGCAGTTATAGGTAAGGCAACAGTATATGCGAAAGACCCTAAAGGTGGAGATGTTACAGCTAATTCAGATGCAGGTACAGATTTAAAGAAAAACCCTATTGCTGACCCTATGAATAAAGATACTAAACCACCAGTAGGTAATAACCCAGGTGCAGATAAAAACCCAACATCTTTAATTTTAATTAAGGCAAACGAAGATAAACCAAAAACTGTAACAGATTATAAAGATAGTGTAATTGAAGTTGCAAATAACGATAAATTTATTGGTAAAGTAAAAGTAGAAATTATAGAGCCACCAAAATATGGTACAGCAAAAGTAGTTTACGATAAAGATGGTAATCCAAAAGTTATCTACAAAGCAGACCCAGATGCAAATAATGTAAACGATAGCTTTAAATATAGAATTAGTGATAATTACAATAATACTGATGTAGCAGGTGCACATATTGAGTTAAAATGTAGTTCTTCTCAAAGAAAAGATAGCGGTGATGCATTAAGTGCATTTGGTATAATTGCGATGTTCTTATCGTTAATAGTTTTAATAAATAGTCAAAATAGAAGGAGAGTATAAATGAAAATTACAAATATTTTAATAGCAATTTCGGTTGCTGCAACAATGAGTTTTGCGGGGAAGAATGTTGCACCTGCAACATCTGAACCAATAGCAGTAGCTGATTATACACCTACATCAGAGGTACTACCCTTTTATGTAGCTTTGGGATTGGTAGGAGCTAAACTTAGTATAAATTGTGCTAATCATCCACACTGTCACTATGAAGATACTACTTATGGAGGATTGTTAAGATTTGGTTACGATTTTAATAAATACTTTGGTCTCGAGGGAAGATATGCGAGAACTTTTTGGGATAAAGGACCATTTGGTGGAACTCCACTAGAACACTTTGGACTATTTTTAAAGCCTCAAGTTTCTTTAGGAGAGAAGGGTAACTTATATGGTTTAATTGGCTATGGACATACTAAAAACTTGGGTAATGGATATAGATTGACTTACTTAGACAAAAAATGGGGAGTATCTGCTGGTATAGGTTTTGAGTACCAAATTTCAGATAAACCAGACAGAAAAGGCTGGAACCTGTTTGCAGACTATCAAAGACTTCTTTTAAAGTCTAACCCTGATTTAAATATGGTATCTATAGGTGTTAGATACTCATACTAAAATATAAAGTGTCTCTTGATACTTTAATACTTGTTTTTTGTTATGCCAAAACAGACTCTTAGGGTCTATTTTGGCACTCTTCTTAACTTATATTATCAATAATAATTAAAACTTACAAGAAAATCATAAATAATATTAATTATATTTATCATTATTAATTACTTAAAGTAACATATTAAAATAAAATTGTATACTTCTTAATAATAATGACTTATACTATTTAATAACTTGCTACTATTATAGTATATAAATTACTAAAGGATAAACATGAAAGCAATCAAAGCTATTTTAATGATTATTGGTGTACTCGCAGTAGTAGGTATTATTTATGCACTAAGTGCATTTAATGTAGGTGCAATTAGTAAACTAGACCCAAAAGCTAAAGATGTTTACTCTCATATGGGGAAAGTTCTACTAAGTACTGGCGACATTGCAAAAGCTACTGTTCGTAAAGTAAAGGTAGCCAAAGGTATTACTCCGGATGAGCTAGTAGAGTCATTAAATAGCGTAGCGACAGAGATGGGTATTAAGCCAGTTGGTGATTTGCCACTATCTAAAGAGGTGGAGGCAAGAACAGGAAAGAAGCAGAGATATGTAAGAGTATTGTCTTTTTGTAATCCTATGATTGCAATAGCAATGGTTAAATACTCTATGGCTTATGGTGCATATTTACCATGTCGTATAGTTATTATGGAGGATGCTAAAGGGCAATTATGGCTATATACATTAGATTTAGATATGATGATTCACGGTGGAAAGCCATTACCTGAGGATATGTTAAAATATGGTAACCAAGTAAAACATACAATTTATACAATGATGGATAAAGCAGCTAGCGGAGAGTTTTAATACTCTTTTGCTGATAATGTGAATTCAATAAAATATACCCATTCCAGACCATACTACACCATAACAGCAATACAAAAATAGTGCAATTTGCTAGGCAAAATACTAGTAGCTTCAAAACTTTTTAACGACGCAAGTGTGCTGTTTTTGTATTGTCTCTTTCTAGTTTACTGTTATGGTGTATTATGGCTCGGAATAGGTATACCATACGGGCATCTTCTTAAAATATTTTCCATCGCTGTCGTTTCAATAAGATACTGTGAGAAAACCTATAATTTTCGGAATCGGTGGTAAGGGTACCATACTCTACAAAAATTGGCTTTTAATAGTAGTATGCAATGCTCACCTTTTGGGCATCTTTAGCTTTCCTCAGTGCGTTGTTACTCTTTTTTGACTTAGCTTTGGCTAGGACTTCAAAAGAGTGCCTAGCCTAGAGAAAAGCTAGATATGTTGTGGGTATCACCTATTTTTAGAGGTGCCCTACATTGCCATTAAGTTAAGGATTTCATATCCGTTTATTGGCTTTAAGTTCAAAGCCGAAAGCTTAAAGCTAGCCACTGCATCATTCCCACGAAAGTGTGAATCCGCAGTTTAAATTGCTAAAAAGTTAAATTGCAACTTATAGACAGCTCAAACTGTGGATTCCCGTTTTCACGGGAATGACAGCGATGGTAAACATTCAACTTTATATAATAATTTAACTCCATTTTGTGAATGTAAAATTCTTAACTTAATGGCAATGGAGGTGCCCTAAATTAATAAACTCTCTATACAAAAGATTTAAAAGTGATAAATTGCACCTACGGTTACTGCTTCGTGACTAACTTTTGTGCTACCATCTGGCATAGCAGTTATAGCGGTTTTATTATGTAACAGCCATGTATAATCTGCAAATATATCTATATTTTGTTTTACTTTATAGCTTGCTCCTAAACCTATTTGTGGGCTTATATTTTTTGCAATATTTCCATGTCCACCATATCCATCTATTTTAGACCAACCAAAACCGAGCAATCCATAAAGTGCTATTTTATCTGTTACATTATAACTCGGTTTTAAAAATAAGCTAATATTTGTACTTTTCGAAAAGTGTGGAGATATAAAAACATAACTTGCACGACCCTCTACCGCCAAATTGGGAGCAAATTGGTATCCTAAAAGAGCTAAAACTCCACCTATCCTGTCTTGTCCTAATTTTTGACTAAACCAGTTTAACTTATGTCCATAAGTACTTGTTGCTATTAAGCCCAAACCTCCATAAAATTGGCTAGGTGTAGATGAAATACCAACTGATGGTATCGGCTCTGGAGATGGCATATAGTTTCCGCCTCCATATAGCATACTATTTAACATTATTACTGTTGATAACACAATTATTTTCATTTTTTACTCCTTAAAAGTATATGGTGCCTCTAATACATAGTTAAAGCTTAACAGATATTTATTGCAATATGTATTTATATTTCAAAATGAAATGTTTAAGATTTAAGTTAATTTTTTTGATATTTAACAATTTTATAATAAGCATAATATATTTTAAGCGAACCTTTAAACGATAACTGTTATCATTATCAAAGTTTAAATAAAAAGGAGTGCTTTTGAAGTTATCAGAGCTTAAAAAGCAAGAGGAAGCTATTGTAAAAAAAGTTAATGCAAGTGGAGAATTAAAGCAGAGATTGGCATCTTTTGGGCTTTTAAAAGGAGCTAATATCAAGATAATAGATTGCTCTTTAGGAAAATCTACAATTGAGATAATGGTAGATGGTACATTGCTTGCTTTGCGAAAGAGTGAAGCAGAAAATATAGAGGTAGAACCAAAATGGGCTGTAGCAGTTGTGAATTAGATAAAAAGCCAGAGAGTGGCTTAGGGGCAATAAAAATAGCACTTGCAGGGCAACCAAATGTTGGTAAGTCTATGCTGATTAACGCTATGAGTGGCGGTAACCGTGTAAAGGTTGGTAACTTCTCAGGTGTTACAGTAGATAAAATGGAAGTATGTTTTGAGCACCACTGCCACCATTTTGATTTGATAGATTTACCGGGTACTTACTCTATAGATGGCTTTACGCAAGAAGAGAAAGTTGCCAAAAATTTCTTAATAAACGAAGAGTATGACCTGATTTTAAATGTTGTCGATTCTACAAATTTACAAAGAAACCTACTTTTAACTTGTGAGCTTTTAGAGTTAAACAAGAAGATGGTAATAGCTTTAAATATGGCAGATGAAGCCAAAAAAGATGGCATAAATATCGATATTGAGCAGTTACAAAAAATACTTGGTGTAAAAGTTATAATGGTTTCTGCAAAAACTGGTGAAGGCGTAGATGAGTTGCTAGATACTATGTACGAAATTGTAGATAATGGTAAAAGAGAGCATAATAATTTAATCTATAGTGACCCATTAGAAGAAGAGATTATCAAGATAAGAAAATTTCTTGACGAAAGAGCTTTTAGTTACAAAGATTGGACAAATAGAGAAGTTGCAATAGGCTTACTTTTTGAGCAAGAGAGTCTTTATAAAGAGTTACACAATAACCCAATTATGGTAGAGTTATATCCACTTATTCGAGACTCACTAAAGCATATTTATACTCATCACGAGACAAAAAATATAAAAGAGATAAAAGCGGTAGAGCATGCTTCTATTGCTAGAGGAGTTGCACTAGAAGTCGTTAGCCAACACTCTGTTTCTAAAAGTTTAACACTTACACAAAAGATAGATTCAATTTTACTGAATAAGTATTTGGGTATTCCAATATTTCTATTTTTTATGTGGGGGCTTTTTCAGCTAACATTTACATTTGGCAACTACCCAATGGATTATATTAATAGTGCTATTGGGGCTTTTGGTGATTTTGTTGGTTCACATATCTCTAATGATGATATTCGAAGTTTGGTAGTAGATGGTATTATTGCCGGTGTCGGTGCAGTATTGCTCTTTTTACCAAACATTATTATTCTTTATATTGGTATAGCTCTTTTAGAGACAACTGGATATATGAGCCGTGTAGCATTTTTGCTAGATGGATTTTTTCATAAATTTGGCTTGCATGGTAAAAGCTTTATACCACTTGTTACTGGCTTTGGATGCACTGTACCTGCCTATATGGCTGCAAGAACTCTTAAGAGTGAAAAAGATAGATTAATTACACTATTTATTTTAGGCTTTATGAGTTGTGGGGCTAGATTGCCTATATATGTTCTTTTTACTGGAGCATTTTTTAGCGAAGCAGAATCTGGAAATATACTATTTTTAATCTATATATCTGGTGCACTTTTGGGACTTGTTATGGCAAAAGTTTTAAGAGTGGTTGTATTTAAAGGCGAAGATGAACCATTTGTAATGGAGATGCCAAAATACCGTCTGCCAAGCTTTAAATTAATTTGGCATACAGTTTACTCTAATGCAGCAAGTTACCTTAACAAAGCTGGTACATTTATACTATTAGCTTCTATGCTGATTTGGTTTAGCTCTAACTATCCAAAGCAACCTGAGTTAGAAAAAATCTATAGTGTAAAAATTGAGCAAGCAAGTACAAAAGAGGCTAAAAACAAACTGGCGACTGAACTCAAAGCAAAAGAGTTAGAAAATAGCTATTTAGGAAGAGTTGGAAAATTTAGTGAGCCTTTTTTGGCACCATTAGGATTTGATTGGAGATTAAGCGTATCTTTAGAAGCTGGGCTTGCGGCTAAAGAGGTAGTTGTATCTACACTTGGCGTACTCTACTCTGTAGGCGAAGTTGATGAAACAAGCAAATCACTAAAAGATATTTTGCATAAAAATTTAAATATACCAATAGCGATGTCGTTTATAGTTTTTGTAATGATATACTTGCCATGTTTTGCAGCATCTAGAGTATTTACTAAAGAAGCCGGTGGATTTAAATATTTTGTATATTTATTCCTATTTACTACTACTACCGCTTGGGTGCTATCATTTATAACTTACCGTGTGGGGCTATTAATCTTTGGGGCATAATTGTTCCCAAAGCGTAACACTTTCTCTAAAATAGTATAATTATTAGTTATATATTACTATCTGTTTGGATAGAGATTATATAATATATTCTAATAACTAAAAGGATATTTACTATGGAAAAAGTATATGATATTATAATTATTGGTGGCGGACCTGGTGGAATTGGTACAGCAATCGAAGCCAAAGTTTTAGGATTAGATAATATTTTACTACTGGAGAAGAGTGATAACCACTCCGATACAATTAGAAAATTCTACAAAGATAACAAACGGGTCGATAAAGATTGGCAGGGGCAAATTGTTGAGATAGAAGGTAATGTACCTTTTACCGATGGGACAAAAGAGACTACGCTAGATTTTTTCGACGAAATAATAGACCATCATGAAATAGATTACTTCTTTAATTGCGAAGTAGATAAGATAACAAAAAGAGAAGATGGTATATTTAGTGTACGCTCTAGCAAGGGTGATTTTTTAGCAAGAAATATTGTTATAGCTATTGGAAGAATGGGCAAACCAAATAAACCAAGCTACAAAATACCACCATCAATTCGTAAAAGAGTAAACTTTAACTTAGATAATTGCTCTAAAGGCGAAAAGATTTTAATAATAGGTGGTGGAGACAGTGCAACAGAATATGCAGTAGAACTTGGCAAAGAAAATGATGTAACACTAAACTACAGACGCCCAGAGATTAGCCGACCAAACCCAACAAATATAGAAAATATTAATAAAGCTTTTAAAGACGGCTTAGTAACTCCTAAATTAGGCGTAGATATAGAATCTTTAGAGGCAGAACACGGCTTAGTAAAAGTAAACTACAAAGATGGCACAAGTGAAGTTTACGATAGAGTAATTTACGCAATAGGCGGAACAACTCCTGTAGATTTCTTAAAAAGTGCAAACTTAGATTTAGATGCCAAAGGTGAGCCAATTATTAAAGATAATTTAGAGACTTCGGTAGATGGAATTTACATAGCAGGCGATATAGCCTTTAAAAGTGGTGGTTCCATTGCGATTGCCTTAAATCACGGCTATAGAATTGTCAAGGATATTTTGAGCAGAAAATAAACTCACAACCCCGTATGGACAGACCTATGTGTCTGCCTATATGTTAATACTATCAAAAAATATTTACAGCCATTTAAATTAACAGAACGACATATGAGAAGCGTTAAGAAATCGTGAATAGTTTCACGATTTTAGCTTCGAAACCGTAGCGTTGTGAGCAAAGCGAACCGTGAAGGCAAGAAGCGTTAAGAAATCGTGAATAGTTTCACGATTTTAGCTTCGAAACCGTAGCGTTGTGAGCAAAGCGAACCGTGAAGGCAAGAAGCGTTAAGAAATCGTGAATAGTTTCACGATTTTCTCAAAGAGAGTGTCAGTAAAACTGCCACAAGAGCTTCGAAACCGTAGCGTTGTGAGCAAAGCGAACCGTGAAGGCAAAGACCGTCCACTACCATAAACTATCAACCATTAACAATTAAGTTAAGGTTCCTCCATCCATTTTTTTGGCTTTAAACTCAAAGCCAAAAGCCAAAAGCTAGCCACTTCGTCATTCCTACGAAAGTGGAAATCCACAGTTTAAATTGCCAAAAAGTTAAATTGCAACTTATAGACAGCTCAAAATGTGGATTCCCGTTTTCACGGGAATGACGGCGATGGTAAACATTCAAGATTATATAATAACTTAACTCCATTTTGTGAATAGACTTCTTACAAAACTCTTAACATAATGGCAATATTAAGAATTTCAGTTGGGTAAAATGGTACTACTCACAAAGAAAAAAAGAATATCTATTTATGCTGTAAAACAGAGCTAATGCAAAGATATAACTTCAGGATATAAGAATAAAGTATAAAAAACAAAATGCTTTTAGTCTTATTTATGTTTAAAAACTTCAGTTACAAATATAATTCTGCGAAATCTTTACCATCAAAATATCTACTTGCATCTAATTTCTTAAGACCATTATTGTTAAGTGCACTTTTTACTAAATCTTTTTGAAAATCACCTATTTTTTTGTTGGCAAAGAATTCATCCAAATCGTACCAAAGAGCTAAGGCTATCTCGTTGGTGTCGATTATATTTATATTGAAATTTAGTGGTTTTAATTTAAAGGTATAGTAAGTATTACTTTTATCAAACCTATATGGATGTGAATTAAATACTGATACCATTTTATCTAGCTCAGTTTTTATACCTGTCTCTTCATAAACTTCTCTAATTACTGATTCTTCTAGTGAAGAGCCTAAATCTAGCATTCCACCGGGTAATTTATATATAGAATGATGAGATTTAATCTTCTCTTGTATCATTAAAATTTTATTCTCAGCAATTACAATACCACCAACTCCAACAGTATGTGTTGGCATAAAGGGTACATATACATCTTGCAATTTCAATACTAAAACAAGTTCACTTTCATTACAAGTGTTAAATTTAAAACCTAAATCTAGTGCAATCGCAATTTTAGTTCCATCTTTAGAGTTTAAGGTAAGCCAAATCAAACTTTTATTTTCACCATTTGCAAACGATATAAGCTCTTTTAAGTCTATTTCAAAACTATCTGTATTTATAGAAGTTCTATTAATAGTAATACCATTATAAACATCTTCTTGAAATTGAAGCAAAATTATTCTACCTCTTTAGCTTGTGTGTAAGCAGCGTAGTAAGTACTACCATCACTAAAACTATTAACGGTAAGTTTAGAAAAATTATCTAAATAGTCCCAAAAACTTTCTATTAAAGCTTCATCTACCCCTTTTAATTCATTAAGAGCTTCTCTCATAGTACCTAGCCACTCAATTCTAGCTTTTTCATTTATAGAGAAGTCGTCGTGTAACCTTACCATATACTCATTTAACTCCATTCCTTGTGCTTCATCTTCGTAAACTTTAGGACCACCACAAATTTGAATAAAGAATTTAGAGTTTTTAATCTTTACATGCTCGAATTCATCTTCATCTTGTGGAAAAAAGTGAGCAATATCACTTTCGTATATTTTATCGTAAAAGCTATACATTAACTTCTCCATACCCTCTTTGCCACCAACTACTTCGTAAAATTCTTTTGCAGGATTTTTAAATGTAACTGCTTCGCCTTTAACTACTGGTGTAATATCTAAACTCATGCCTACTCCTGAATAAGTAAATTTAATAGATATTATCAAATTAGAATAAAACTTTATGTTTGTTTGATAATATATTGCAATTTAATTTAAAATTTTAGATAAATTTACTCATCACAATATATATTACCCAAGCAATTATAGTAATCTACTCTTCTATCTCGCATAAATGGCCAAATATCTCTAACCTCTTTGCTTCTATTTAAGTCTAGCTCTACTATTAAGTTTTGCTCATCTTGGTTTGCATAAGCCAATAACTCCCCTTGTGCTCCACATACAAAGGAGTTACCCCAAAATCTAATGCCCTCCATAATAGCACTACTATCAGCTTCAAAACCACTTCGGTTGCAACTAATTACTGGTATGCCATTTGCTATAGCATGCGAGCGTTGTATTGTAATCCAAGCATCTAACTGTCTTGCTTTTTCATCTTCGCTATCGCTATCGAACCAGCCAATGGCTGTTGGGTAAATTAGCATCTCTGCCCCTTTTAAAGCCATAATGCGTGCAGCCTCTGGAAACCATTGATCCCAACATACCAACACCCCTAAACGCCCAACGCTTGTATCTATTGGTTCAAAGCCTAAATCTCCAGGAGTAAAATAAAATTTCTCATAAAATCCTGGGTCGTCTGGTATATGCATTTTTCTGTATTTGCCTGCCTGCTCTCCACAGTCAAATACAACTGCCGTATTGTGGTAAAGCCCAGGAGCTCGCTGTTCAAAAAGCGAAGTTGCAAGCACAATATCTAACTCTTTAGAGAGCCCAGCCCAAAACTCTACATCGGCTCTAAAACTCTTAGCATACTCAAAAAACTTAGTATCCTCACTTTGGCAAAAGTACTCCCCTTGGTGTAACTCTTGCAAAACCACTAATTTTGCCCCTTTATTTACCACCTCTTTAATTTTAGCCACAGTATCAGCTACCATAGCCTCTTTTGAACCGCGATAACTCATCTGAATTGCTGCAACTTTTAACATTTTCTCTCCTAATTGTATAATCTATTAAACAATATTTTAGCAAAAGTGTAAAATGCATTTTACACTATTTAAGTTGTCAAATACTTAAGTAAATTCATTTTATAATTAGCTACAATATAATATAAAAAGGAACTTATTATGGAAGAGCTCAAAGAACTTAGAAAAAGTATCGACAATATAGATAATGCAATTATTGCGATGCTAACAGAACGATTTAAAATTATCTAAAAGGTAGGCGAATATAAAGCAAAAAACAGTCTTTCTGCAGTCGATAGTTCAAGAGAAGAGGAGCAGTATAAACGCATAGCAGAGTTGGGTGAAAATTATGGTTTAAATCCAGAATTTGCTAAGAGATTTTTGTAAACTGTGATAGACGAAGTTGTGAGAAACCATAAAGAGAAAGCAGAGCAATTTAAAAACTAATCTGCATAGTCGAGCAGTGCAGGCTACCGCCTTGTTCTATTAGCTTTAAGCATGGAACTGGAATAACTTCTCTATTAGTGAATAGCTTTTTAAAAATCTCTTGCACCTCTTTGTCTTTTGGGCTTTGGTAGGTTGGGAAGAGTAGGGCACTGTTGGTGATTAAAAAGTTGGCGTAGCTTGCTGGTAGGCGATTACCATCTTTTATTTTTGCTTCGGTAAATGGCAGTGGCACTAAATTGTATGGCTTGCCATCTGCTTGCCTGAAGCTTTTAAGCTCTTTTTCTAACTCTTGTAAGCTTTTGTAGTGAATATCGCTACTATCTTCGCACTTTAAATAGGCTATTGTATCAGCACTTACAAATCTTGCTAGCATATCTATATGTCCGTCGGTATCGTCACCTTCAAGAAAGCTATTCTCTACCCAAAGTACTCTTTTTGTACCTAATTTTTGGCTTAAAATATCTTCGGCTTCTGTTTGGTTTAAGCCACCGTTTCGGTTTGAATTTAGCAGGCACGATTTTGTTGTTAATATTGTGCCTTGCCCATCGGTATCTATCGCTCCACCCTCTATCTCTGTATTGTAACTCTCTAACTCTGCTCTGCCATAAAAGCCTCTATCTTTTAACTGCTTGTTTACGCTATTATCTAAACTCGCTTTAAACTTGCCACCCCAGCCGTTAAATCGGAAGTCTAAAAGCTTATTAGCCCCATCTTCTTCTATGCTTAAAACCCCATAATCTCGTGTCCATGTGTCATTGAACTTAGCTTCTATAAATATTATATTGTTTGTAGAGCAGAAGTGCTTTTTTGCTTCGTTTGTATTATCTACTAGCATATAGACCATTTGCGAATAGCCTATAGCTTGGGCTATTTTTCTAAAAACTCCAGCCGATTGCTCTAGCCCCACATCTACCCAATCTGTGTTTTTGTTTGGAAGTGCCATCAATACAGCATTTTGTAGCTCCCATTCAGCTTTTAGTCGTCTCATTTTTTAGTCCAAATCACATTTTTTAGCAACTTCACCACTTTTGTCGCGTCTGATAACCTCTTTTAACTCTTTTATTAGCTTCCAAATAATAATAAGTGTTATCGCTCCCGCAATAATTTTTGTATAAAACATCCAATCCATTTTAACCCTTTTTTAGTTATAATCACATATGGCAACTATTAAAATATCGAAAAATAACTTATATCATAATCTTAACCAATTAGCCCTAAAAAGTGGCTCAAAAAATAAAATTGCAGCAGTTTTAAAAGACAATGCCTACGGTCATGGCATTGAACTAATGGCAAAACTAGTAAGCGATTGGGGTATTGAGCAAGCTGTTGTTATGAATAATTTAGAAGCTGCGAAAATAGAAAAGTTATTTAAAAACACACTAGTTTTAAATGATACAATAACAAATAATCCTAGAGTTTCATACGCAATTACAGAGATAAATACATTAAAAAATGCCCCAAAAGGTGCAAAACTTGAGTTAAAAGTAGATACTGGAATGCACAGAAACGGTATTTTAATGAGCGAATTAAAAGAGGCATTAAATATTATTAAAGCCAATAGTTTAAATCTGTATGGAGTATTTACGCACTACCGAAGTGCCGATGAATTTACAAGTGAATTTGCTTGGCAAAAAGCAAATTTCGAGCAGCTAAAAAGCATTGTTAAGCAAGCTGGCGTAGAGGATGTTAGATTCCATAGTCACAACTCCGCAAGTCTATTAAGAAGCAAAGAATTTAACGAAGATTTGGCAAGAGTTGGCATAGCGATGTATGGCTACAACGAATTGCCAACTCCACTAGAGCAGGTAGAGTTAAAGCCGATTCTGAGTCTTTGGGCAAATCGAACTTCTAGCAGAGAGCTAAAGGCTGGTCAAAGAGTAGGCTACGGTGGAGATTTTATAGCTCCTAGAGATATGATAATTTCAACTTACGATGTAGGATATGGCGATGGGCTATTTAGAGGCAATAGCAAAAAACCACTAATTACAAAAGAAGGATTGCCAATATTAGGTAGAGCATCAATGGATTTTATATCTATAGAATCGACAAAAGAGGAGCTTTGCATCTTTGATAATGCCAAAGAACTTGCTAAACATTTCAACACAATCAGCTACGAAATTACTACAAATTTAAAAAGTGAAATTAGGCGAGAGATATACCCAATAATGGCAAATTAGATAAAGGCAATACAAAAACAGTAAACTTGCGTTGCTCTTGTATTGCTGTTATAGTGTCAAAGTTATTATGCTATAAGCTCTGTAAGAACTCTAAAATTTCACTCTCGTCCCCTTTAAAGTTAATTGGATTACTATTTTTTCTTATTTGATAATCATACATTGGGTCGTAATATTTTTGCATTAGTAGCTTTATCCAAACTTTGTGTTCTTGTGGTTTATTACTATTGTGTGCACTTATAAATAATTCGTTAATTTGTTTGTAAATTTCTAAACCTAAGCGTTTTTGTATTCGTTCTAAGGCAGAGTGTACATCTTTAAACCAAGCATCTAAGGCATTTTCTTTACCATAATGCTTTTCGTAACTTTTTAATGCTTGAGTCACATACTCATCGTAAGTAATCTCTACTCTTTCATCTATTGGCGTCTCTAAAATAACTCTTTTAGCACCCTCGCGGTAGTTTTCGAAAATAGTTTTTGGTATTGTATTTGAACCAATATTTCGGCTTTCATCTTCTACAATAATATACTTATAACCCTTGTTCTCTTTTTTAATCAATTCATACGCTAAATTGTTTTCAAAATTTATAGGTGTTGGTTGAGGTGTAACAAAACGCCCAAAACTAGAGCCTCTATGGTTTGCTAAGCCCTCTAAATCTATGCTATTTTCTAGTTTATTTAGCAAAATTGTCTTGCCACTTCCTGTTCTGCCACCCAAGATTACAAAATTTTGCTCTTTTGTAATTTTTTCGCTCTGCTCTATTAGATAGTTTCTAAAAGCTTTATATCCACCTTCTAAGCGTGGCACAACAAGCCCAGCTTCTGCTAACCACTCTTGTGTGATTCGTGAGCGTTGTCCTCCACGAAAACAGTATAAAAAGCCATTTGGATTAGCCTTAAAAAACTCTAGCCAAGCTTCTGTACGCTCAGCTCTTGGCTTTCCATCTATAAGTTCTTTGCCAAGCTCTACTGCAGCTTCGTTGCCACTCTCTTTATAGCGAATACCTATTAAGTGCCGCTCTTCGTTTGTCATTATGGGGATATTTGTAGTATATAAAAAAGCTCCTTTTTCATACTCGATAGGAGCTCTTACATCTAGCAGTGGGGTATTGTTTAGCACTATATCTCGAAAATTGCTGGTTAATGGTAGCTTCTTCATAAAGCCACCTTTTGTTTGTAAATTATTTTCATAGCGAAATTATAACTCTTTTTGTGTTAAAATTCGTTATTTAGCAATAATTATAACATCTCCACCTTTTTCTATATTAACATTTATTTGGACTTTTCCGCTAAGTTTACCATTGCCAATTTTATAATATAAATTTGCATCTTTATTTAGAGTTTTAGAACTATGCATACTAGGTTGTGGGTTGTAATTAAAGAAGTTTATAGAACCTAATTTATAAATAATGTTGTCAAATTTTGTCTCTTTAAAATCGCCAAAGTTGTATCTTGGCTTAGTGTCATCTAAGTCAGGATTATCCGAGAGTATAACAGCTTCTGCCCATTTATTTAATAGTGTCTCAAAACTACTTTCGCCAGTTGCATCCAAAACGGCTTGCTCATTACTGCTTTTGCTATACATCATATCGTGTAGAACTTTAGCCCCACCATAGTTTCTAAGTAAAAATGTCCCAAATGAGCTAACTTTCGAGTAATCAATTACGCTATTGCCCCAGTTGGTTAGGGGGAGATAATTATATCTGTTAAAGTTTGGATATCTGCCTCCACTATTGCCCGAATCTCCGGCACTGCCATCATTATAATCTACATTTCTAGGTCCGTGGTACTTAAGCTTAGTAGCTAATAAATCTTCTGTAGTTTCTGACATCATTTCATCAAACCAAGTATTATCTGTAATATTGTTAATAGTTCTTCTGTAAAAGTGAATCATATGCTGAAATTCATGTGCAAGTGTTGTAAAAGTCTCTTTCTCATCTTTAGCATATAGTTGAGAATTTATATAAAACATTATTTTTTCGTTAGAAGCTGGAATTTTAGACTTTTTAAAGTTATCTTTTGACCAAAAATATCCTGCTAAACCATTCTTATGCATATTGTATATTAAAATATTTATTGTGTTACTATTTGCTATTAAATTTCTATTTATACTAGAAGCATCGCTTCCCCACTCGCTACCATAAATATTAGTATCCCAATCATAAATATCATCATCATAACCATTATTATCACTATTTTGTAAAAAAGTATCTGCTAATTTATCTACCATACTTTGTGTTATTGAACCAGTAGATAAAATTCCTCCATCGTTATATTCATCATTCTCAACCCATACAACTAAATTTTTATCTCCCTGTTTAGTTGAAATATTTTTAACAACCTTTTTAGCCGTAGCATCTACTTTTTGGGTACAATTATAGTTACTGTCCATCTCTGTACAAAAAGTAAATGAATCCCCCTCATTTACATTAGAAGCAACATTTGAAAGTTTAACAATTTTATATTTTTTATTAACTTTATCATTATGCAATAATTTAGATACATTTTTTCTAAAATCCAAAACCTTTTGAGGTGTTTTAGCTGGCTTAGGATTTAAATTTGTAGTAAGTATTTTTGAATTTTGTGAAATATCAGAAGTAGCATTAGGCGAACTAATTGAAATTTTTTGATTATTGCAACGACTTGTTACTACTATATAAATATCTTTTGGTGAATTAACATTAAGAGTTATTTTTGAATCAGATGTTTTAGAAATTTTAACAATTTGATCATTTTCACTAATATTAAAAGTTTTTTGAGATGGCTTATAAGTACATTGTGGTGATTTATCAGTAGTGGAACCACCACCGCCACATCCAGCGATTATAAATATAGATATTGCAGATATTATATACTTTTTCATAAAAACCCCATTTTTTGATAGTTTATTTTAGCATAATAGTATTATAGTTTTGTGAATTAATGATGAAATTTAAAAAAGTCTAATGAAGTTTAGATTAAAGGGCAGGCACAAGACCAGTCCCTACAGGTTGAAAATATATTACTAAACTAGCACAACACCCTTTTCGCCTGCCTCTGTATGCCCAATAATGTAAGCGTCTGTTGTATCTATAATAGCTTGGGCTCTGCCTTCATCTACTACCCATACCATTCCTACACCCATATTAAATGTTCTGTGCATTTCGCTCTCTTCTACATATTGGCTCATAAAATCAAATATTGGTAGAGTTTTAATAGCATCTTTTTTAACTACTGCTTTAATTCCATCTGGCAATACTCTTGGTAGGTTCTCTACAATTCCGCCACCTGTGATGTGTGCTAGAGCTGTAATGCTATCTTTGTGGGCTTTAAACTCTTTTACATAAATTCTAGTAGGAGTCAGTAGAGTTTCGTAAAGTGGCTTGCCGTTAAAGTCGTCGTTATAATCCATACCTAATTTGTCAAAAAATAGTTTTCTTACAAGTGAATATCCGTTAGAGTGCACGCCACTACTTGGAAGTGCTAGTAAAACTTGACCCTCTTTTACAAGAGAAACTCTATCCATCTCTGATTTCTCTGTAACACCTACTGCAAAGCCTGCTAAGTCGAAGTCGTCTTCACTATACATTCCTGGCATTTCAGCTGTTTCGCCACCAACAAGTGCACACTCTGAGCGTTTACACCCCTCGGCAATTCCTTTTACAACTTGTGCCGCATCTTCACGAACCAGCTTGCCTGTTGCGTAGTAGTCTAAGAAGAATGCAGGAGTACCAAAGTTGCATATTAAATCGTTTACACACATTGCAACTAAGTCGATACCAACTGTATCTAACTTTTTACTCTCGATTGCAATTTTAAGCTTTGTTCCAACACCATCTGTTGCACTTAAAAGTACAGGCTCTTTGTAGCCTTTTGGCAGTTCGTAAGCACCTGCAAACGAGCCAATTCCACCTATTACATTACTATCGAAAGTAGATTTTACATCTGCTTTAATATCGTCTATAAAGCCATTTCCTGCGTCTATATCTACACCTGCATCTTTGTAACTAATCTTGTCGCTCATTATCTATCCTCACATTTTGGCAAAATACTCTTTAAAACCGCTCTAATTGGGCAAAAACCTAAAAAACCATCTACTAAAAGTGCCACCAAAAGCACTAAAAATATTATAAATGCAAGTTGCATATTAGTAGCTGCCGCACCCATCGCAAGCCCAATAATTATAGCAATTATAATACTTCGCATTCTATCTGCACACATCGATACTCCTTATTTAGTGCAATTATATCAAAAAGATATAAAAGAGGATTTAGGATGGAGGATTTAGGGTAAAGGATTTGGGATGTAGGGGTAGAAAGGTTTTGTAATAATTGTAGGTGCGACCATGTCGCACAAAATAAACTCTAAGATTCAAATGTGCGACATGGTCGCACTTACAACATTGCAATAGATTGGGAAACCCCAAAATCCTACACCCTTCATCCCATATCCTAAATCCTAACAAACAAGCAAATCAATCTTCTCTTGTGTAGTTTGTATTTTATACAAAACTTTATCGCTTAAAAACTCTCGCTCTATGCTCTCTATCTCTAGCTCTTTTAAGTTGTACTCTATTTGTCTCTGCTGGTTGTAATCGGCTTCTATAGTGTAGGGTATTAGCTCTTTATACTCTTGCAAAGTGGCACAATTTATTACTGCATTTGCAGCCGCTCCATACGCCCTTGCCATTCCGCCAACTCCTAGCTTTATGCCACCAAAGTACCGCACTGTTAAGATAGCACAATTTATAAGCTTAGCCCCACGCATAACATTTAGTGTTGGCACGCCTGCTGCACCTTTTGGCTCCCCATCATCGCTACTGTTTTCTACTACTTGCTTATGCTCGTTTAACTCTCGGTATGCATAGACTATATGGTTAGCTTTTGGGTGTTGCTCTTTAAGCTCGGCTTGCAAAGTTTTAAATCTAGCAATAGGCACTAAAAACGATAAAAATTTAGACTTTTTAACTTCTATTTGGGTATTAAATTCATTTACGATACAATTCATAAATATATTTTAACACAAGTAGTATAAATGAGAGCAGATGTAGCGATAGTTGGAGCAGGTGCTAGCGGTATGGTATCTGCAATACTTTTAGCAAGAATTGGCAAAAGTGTTGTGCTTATAGAAGCCCAAAACCGCGGTGGAAAAAAGATACTAGCAAGCGGAAATGGGCACTGCAACATTGCAAATGCCAATGTAAGTAGCAAAAACTTTTATGCCAAAAATAGCGAATTAATTAGAAACATTTTAGCCATTAAACCGCAAGATATTGTAGATTTTTTTGCCTCTCTTGGCTTGCAAATTATAACAAAAGAAGATGGCAAAATGTACCCAGCATCTATGCAAGCTAGCACTGTTTTAGAGTTACTAGAAGCCGAGCTAAAACGCCTAAAGATAAATGTGTTTTATGGTGTTAAAGATTTAAAAACCACAAAAGGCTTTAAGCTAGAGTTTAAAGAAAATATCATAAAAGCAGACAAGCTAATAATAGCCACAGGAAGTCAAGCTGCTCCACAACTTGGTGGTAGCAGTAGCGGGCTAGAGATTGCCAAAAACTTTGGGCATACAATTATAGACTCAACTCCTAGCTTGGTGCCACTTGTTAGTAGTTCTAAAATATGTAAAAAGCTAGCCGGTGTAAAGGTAAAAGCTAGAGTGCGATTATTTGCAGAGGGTAAAGAGATAGCAAGCGAAATTGGTGACTTTTTATTTACAAAATATGGTGTAAGTGGTTTAACAATTTTAGATTTAAGTTTAAAAGCATCTCTTGCCCAAAAAGATAAAAAAGAGTTGCATATTTTAGTAGATTTTTTTAGTCAGCAAAATAGACAAAAGTTAGCTAACTACTTAAAAAGTTTGATAGATAAAAAAAGAAATTTATCACTTCCTTTGTGGTTAAGTGGAGTTATAAATTCAAAATTAGCAAGAGAGATTTTATCTGAATTAAACTTAGAACAAAAATCTGAAGCTGACTTAAATAGTAAAACTATAAAAAGCATAGTAGAGGCATTTAAAAATTATAAAATAAAAATAGAAGATACAAGAGATTTTAAATACGCCGAAGTAGCCTACGGTGGGGTAAATAGTAACGAAATAGATAGCCAAACTTTAGAGAGCAAAAAGCAAAAAGGGCTATATTTTGCAGGAGAAGTGTTAGATATCGTAGCCCAAAGAGGGGGCTACAACTTCTATTTTGCTTGGAGTAGTTCGTTTATATGTGTTTCTAATTTTCATTAGAACCAAAATCTTGAGTCCAGAAATAATGGTATTCTCCATACACGCTATTATCTGGAGAAACATATTCTGCCATTCCAAAATCTTTTGCATGAATATCCATAATATTCCTACAATGCTCAGGGCTTCTTATTAAAGAATTCATAGCAACCTTCCACGCATTTGTATCACTACCATTTCCTGTATTTGAAACAATAGCGACATTTTCTCCTAATGGATAATTATAATTGTTAGATTCTATTCTCTTATCAAAAGTGCTACCTGTACCACTTTGATAACCAACTATATCTGTTGATGTTCCAGAACCTAAATGAGGGCTATATCCAGTAGAAACAACTTTTGCCTTAAAATACTTTGTATAGTTTTTTACTACATCTTTACTATGATCTAATGCTGCTTGATATAGTTTATCATTCCATTTAACTGCATTTGCAGGACCTGTAGTATTATCAGTATCACCACAAGCAATTTTTAACGATCTTAAATAGTTAATAACTGCTAAATATTTTTCTTTTGTAGTATTGCTCTCGTTATAACCAGGGACTATTCCATCTGTTATAGCCTTAGTTACATTTACATCCGTCGGCTTTACTAAATTATTTTTACTATTATCAGAATATGTACTATTTATACCATTGCTTGTAGTACCACTTCCACCACCACAACCAATAAGAAAGAAAGCAGCAAAAGTAGATATTATTATTCTTTTCATTTAAATCCTTTTTAATTTTCATTGAAGTTATTTTAATAGACTTTTGAACTCTACTTTTGGTGCAATATTATTGCTATTAACTTGTAGCTGTATTTCAAAGTGAATCAAAAAGCCTTATTCCATTATACAATAGTGTACTTAGAGTATTAAAGAGTTTTGTAAGCTTAGACCTTTAATTTTAAATGATTGTCTGTGAATTTCACAATATCCATACTTTTCAATTGCTTCAATATGCACTTTAGTTCCATAACCTTTATGTTTTTCAAATCCATACTCTGGATACATTTTAGAGTACTCTATCATTTGTCTGTCTCTGTAAACTTTTGCTAATATACTTGCAGCACTAACTGCTTGCACTTTGGCATCTGCTTTTATTAGCGTTGGTATTCCTTCTACGCCAAAAGAGCTATTGCCATCGAAAAGAAAGTTTGTATCTTCTCCAAAATAGTTTTTTATAGCTTCTAGGCACTCTTTTATAGCTTTGCTTAAGCCAAATTCATCTATTTTTGCTGCATTTACTTCATAAATAAAATATTTTGAAGAGTTTTTTATGACATCATAAAGTTTTTCGCGTCTTTTCGCGGTTAGTTTTTTAGAGTCATTTAAACCCTCTAATTTTTTTGTTAATATTACACCTGCCATCACTAAAGAGCCTGCTATAGGTCCTCTACCGGCTTCATCTATTCCACAAAGATTGTTTAAATCTATCTCTAAATCATTAAAAAGTGCTTTGCTTTTTGTTTTCATTAATAATCCGTTTACCGTTTGTTATTTGCTAGTTAATTGTAGTAGTATATAATTCTAACATAAGAGGTTGATTAGATAATCTCTTACTCCTTGTTTTGTTTATGAAAAAAAAAAGAGTTTTCCTTGTTCTCTTATATTTTCTTTATATGATATTTTGCTCCGAGAGGGGCAAAAGTTTTTAATCCTTCAAATTCTCTAAAAATTTAACCGCACTTTTTTGACCAAGTTTCTTAGCATACGATAAAGCATCCATTCCATATCTATCTACACCTTTAGCATCTGCACCCTCTGATATTAAATATTTCATCATATCAATATCGTTAAAACTTGCTGCTAGCATTAGTGGAGTTAAGCCACTCTTTCTTTTACTTGTTGTTAAATCTATTCCACTATTTTTGCAAAGTGTTACTATATCTTTGCGTTTATACTTTACGGCAATATCTATAGCACCCAAACCTTCATGGTTTGTATAATCTAGCTTCATTCCATTGGCTATTAAAAGCTCTATCGCCTCTAGGCTTGCACCTGTTTGTATTACAAAGAATAGTAGGGGTATCTCATCTGGTTCGTCTAAGTCGTACTCTGCACCTATTACTACTTCGCAATTTAAGTCGTAATCTTTGCTCTTAAGTAGGTTTTTTATCTTTGGCAAAGAGTCATGCTCGATTGCTTGTAGTAACTCTTGCATTATTTGGTACTTCCAAATGGGTTCATTCCACCAAACATATTCATAGCTTGACTCTTTTTGTTATCTTCTGCCATTTTTAGGGCATCGTTAATTGTGCTAATTAGTAAAATTTGCATAGACTCTTTATCTTCAAGCAAAGAGTCATCTATAGTAATATCAACAACTTCACCAGCACCATTTACACTAGCTTGTATCAAGCCACCGCCACCTTTAGCTGTCATAGTTACTGCTTTACTTTGCTCTTCTAACTCTTTAGCCTTCTCTTGTACGCCTTTTAGCATATCTTGCATTTTATTTAAATCTAATCCATCAAACATAAAGTGCCTCCATTACTCTAATCCTTCAAACTGCTCTGCAATTTCATTACCGTCATCTAAAATAACAATTTTTGGCTTATACTCATCTGCCTCTTTTTCGCTAAGTTGAGTGTAAGCAATTATTATAATCTTATCGCCAACTGCAACTTTTCTAGCGGCTGCTCCATTTAAGCAAATATCTCGCTTTCCACGCTCACCTGGAATTATATATGTGCTAAATCTCTCACCATTATTAACATTTACAATGTCTATCTTTTGCCCAACTCGCATATTAGAAGCCTCTAAAAGCTCTCTATCTATAGTGATTGAGCCAACATAATTTAAATTCGCATCTGTAACAGTTGCTCTATGAATTTTGCTATGAAGCATAGTTATTGTCATATTTTAACCTCAATAAGTTTTATCTGTTTTATTATACCAAAAAATGTGAAGAATTTGCAGAGAGTGGCAAGAAGAACTCTTGCCTTGTTTGTATTAGTTAGCTACAGAAGCTGGTTCTATTGGCTCGCCCCAAAACTCTTCGGGTATAACATACTCATTTACTACATTTCCGCCAATTAAGTGCTCATCGATAATTCTATCGATTTTTGCTTTATCTAAACCAACATACATAGTATGCCCCGGCTCTACTAACATTACAGGACCTTGCTGGCATCTGCCTAAACAGCTAGTCTGAATTGGCTGAACTGTCCCCATAATACCTTTTGTCATTAATTGCTGAGCTAAATAGCCAAACAGCTCCTGAGACTCTTGGTCGCCCTGCTTTACACAACTTGGCTTTGGCATCCCCGGAGGTGCACTCTGCTGGCACTTAAAAATATAAAACGCTGGTTGCGGTAATCCTTGCATCATTTCTAAACCTTTCGAATTCGGATAAATTTTATCTTATATCCGAGATTGTAGCAAAAAAATTTAAAACTTAGTTTAACAAAGCTTTTAAATATTGGCATTAATAAATTTTTGATAAAATACGATTAATTTATTCACAAGGGCTTAAAATGAAGAAGGTAGCGATTAACGGACTTGGTAGAATTGGTAAAATGGTGCTTTGGAACTATGTAACAGTTGAGCAAAACGATTTTGAAATTGTAATGGCAAATGGTGGTAGCGGAACTACTGAAGATTTGGCATATATGTTAAAGTTCGACTCAGTTCATGGGCGTTTCCCCGCAGTTATAGAGTATGATGACGAAAACTTAATAGTAAATGGTAAAAAGATTAAAATTATAAGCGAGAGAGACCCAGCAAAACTGCCTTGGGATGGTGTTGATATTGTACTAGAGTGTACAGGTAAATTTACAAAAAGAGCCGATGTACAAAAACAAATCGACGCAGGGGCAAAAAAAGTACTTATCTCAGCACCTGCAAAAGATGAAGATATTACAGTAGTATTTGGTGTAAATGAAGAGCTTTACGATAACGATAAACACAATATTGTATCTAACGCTAGCTGTACTACAAACTCTCTAGCACCAGTTATGAAGGTACTTGTAGAGAAGTTTGGCGTAGAGAGTGCACATGTTACTACAACTCACGCTTATACATCGTCTCAAGTAACAATAGATAGAAAAAAACCGGGTAAACATAGACGCGGTCGTGCAGCTGCTATGAATATTATTCCAACAACAACAGGTGCGGCAAAAGCGACAACAAAAGTTATTCCAGAGCTTGCAGGCAAAATGACAGCAATGGCTTTAAGAGTTCCAACAGCCGATGTTGCAATTACAGAAATCGTTGCAAACTTAGGTAAAGATATAACTGCCGAAGATGTAAACAGTGCACTAAGCGACGCAGCAAATGGAGCAATGAAAGGTGTGCTAGATGTAACTTACGAAGAGGTAGTATCTAGCGATATGCTAGGCAATCGCCACTCAAGCACAGTAGATGCCCTAAGTACAGATGTAGTAGCAGGAAATATGGTAAAAATTATGACTTGGTACGACAACGAGTATGGCTACGCAAGCCGCCTATTTGACTTAGCAAGATTAGTTGCTACTAAGATGTAAACTTACGGGCAGACACAAGTAAAGCCACCTACAGAGTACAATATTAAATACTTATTTGTAGGGTGCGACCTATGTGTCGCACCGCTAATATAAACTACCAAAATACTTACCACCACTAGGAATAATATGTTTTACTACACAAAAGAGCAGTTAGAACTGTTAGAAAAAATCGAAAACTCACCAAGTTATAAATTAGCCGAAGATGATAAAGAGTTTTTAAAAGAGTATGAAACCAGAGGTGTTAGGCTAGAGCTAGACTACTTAAAAGCCGAACTTGCAATGAAAAAGTTTGGTATAGAGGCAACTATTGCAATATTTGGAAGTGCAAGAATCCTACCACAAGATGTAGCAAAAGCTAAAGTAGATGAACTTATAAAAAATGGTGTAAATGGGCAAAAGTTAAAGCAAGCTACAAGAGCATTAAACAATAGCTTCTTTTACGAAGATGCACGAGAGTTAGGTGCCATTATTGGGAAGAGTGGAGAGGGAGTAGCTGATAACCGCATAATGGTAATGACAGGCGGAGGACCAGGCATTATGGAAGCCGCAAACCGCGGAGCTTACGAAGTTGGAGCAAACTCTATAGGCTTAAATATAAACCTACCACACGAACAACACCCAAACCCATACATAACCCCAGAACTATGCTTGCAGTTTCACTACTTTGCAATAAGAAAATTCCACTTTTTCCAAAGAGCAAAAGCTATGGTAGTTTACCCAGGAGGCTTTGGAACAATGGATGAACTATTCGAACTATTAACCCTAATTCAAACCAAATCGATGAAACAAATCCCTGTAGTAATGGTAGGCAAACAGTGGTGGAACAATTTAATAAATTTAGAGTCACTTGCAAATTCCATCAGAACGCTACAATTAAGCTAAATTAAGTTTCAAAAAAGCCCTTTAATTACCTCATAAATGTTATAATCTTTTACCACAAACATTAAAACTTCAGAAAATAATAACAAGGCTTTTTATGAGATTGATTATAACACAAAAGAGAACAAAACTATCTAAAATGTGGAGCAAAGTACTTAATCTTGAAACAACACTTTTTCCAGCGTTAAAAGAAGAGCTAAGAGTTGAAGCACTATCAAGTAAAGAGCAAAAACTGATTAAAATTTTAGATTTTGCAGAAATTGAGAAAAATATAACTGCTGTAAAAATCACTAATACCCCAAAAGATAGAGAAGAGTGTGCTCGAGCATTTATAGCAAAAAGTGTCTATAACTTTCAAACAACAAGAGATTTAATAGATAGACTACATATTGATAAAACACTGCGTATTTTATGTGGATGGAGATACAGAAGTGATATTCCAAGTGAATCAAAATTTAGTAGAGTATTTAAAGAGCTTAGTGATTTAAAAATAGCCCAAAAAACCCATGAACAATTTATCCAAGCATACCTTAGAGAAAAGACATTTTTCTACAATGCAACAGATGCTACAAAAATACCATTGAGACAAAAGCCCCTAAAGATTGAGAAAGAAGAGCCTAAACCAAAGAGACGAGGACGACCCAAAAAAGGTGAGAGGCGAGAGCCTATAAAACCAACTATACTCAAACAACAAAAAGAGTTGCATACAGTAGAGGAGAAACTCTCTTTAATCTCTCGTGATTGTGGTGTGGGAGTTAAGCAAAACTCCAAAGGTAATCGTGAAGTATGGATAGGTGGTAAACTACATATTTCAGTAGTAGATGGTGATATACCAATCACAGCATTCTATAGTGGAGCCAATGTACATGATAGCTCTGTTGCACTCCCTTTGATGCAAGAGACAAGCAAAAGAGTAAGCTATCTTTATGACCTACAAGATGCAGGATATGATGCAGATATTATTAGAGAGTTTTCAAGTAAACTGGGTCATCGACCCATCATAGATATTAATCCTAAAAATTCTAAAGCACTCAAAGAAAAAATTGCACTTATCAAACATGAAAAGGAGAGTTTTAAATTTATCAACCAACATCAAAACTTAGATATAAAACACTACAATCAAAGAAGTATGGTTGAACGCGTAAACAAATATCTAAAAGATGATTTCGGATGTGATAAGATTTATTACCAAGGAGCTACAAAAGTAGCGTCTGTTCTTGCATTTGGAATCTTATCTATCTGTATTCATCAGAGTTTGAAGCTAGTGACATAGTGCAACAGTCAAAATAGTAATAAAATTAAGAACTTTTAACAATCAAACCATAAAGTATGGAGTAAAAATGACAATTTTATAGAAAATTTGCAAATTAGAGGCAGGAAATCAGAAATTTTACCTTAAATGATTTTTTTAAGTTCAAAAATTACTATAAATAAAAATTAATCACTTTGGTAAGGTTGAATTTGCAAGTGGCTCTTTAGAATTATTAATCCCAAATAATTCCATACCAAATTAGACAACAAGCCAACTTGCTCTATAATTAGGTACTTCAAAGCGAAAAAGTCACACTTCAAACTTTCACCTATTGGGTGCGACTTTTTCAACTAAGGATGGA
>Ga0256829_1000882_pt1 | contig 26778 bp, 20 predicted proteins | sample 131447metaG_FD_185979 | JGI IMG/M metagenome (GOLD analysis project Ga0256829, IMG submission 185979) | Hydrothermal vent microbial communities from Lau Basin, Pacific Ocean - 131-447 | ecosystem: Environmental > Aquatic > Marine > Hydrothermal vents | place: Pacific Ocean: Lau Basin | collected... | reverse complement strand
TTGCTACTTCTCACGTTGAGTACGAAACTGATTCAAGACACTACGCTCACGTAGACTGTCCAGGTCACGCGGATTACGTTAAAAACATGATTACTGGTGCTGCTCAAATGGACGGTGCTATTCTTGTTATTGCTTCAACTGATGGACCAATGGCACAAACTAGAGAGCACATCCTTCTTTCTAAACAAGTAGGTGTACCATACATCGTAATTTTCTTAAACAAAGAAGATCAACTTGATGATGAAGATAAAGAAGAGATGTTAGAACTTGTAGAAATGGAAGTCAGAGAACTTCTTTCTGAGTACGATTTCCCAGGTGACGATACACCAATCGTAGCTGGTTCTGCATTCCAAGCGCTTGAAGAAGCAAAAGCTGGAACAGCTGGTGAGTGGTCAGAAAAAATATATAAACTTATGGATGAAGTTGATGCTTACATTCCTGAGCCAGTAAGAGAAACTGAAAAAGATTTCCTTATGGCAATCGAAGATATCTTTACTATCCAAGGTCGTGGTACAGTTGTAACTGGTAAAGTTGATCAAGGTAAAGTATGTATTGGTGACGAAGTTGAAATCGTTGGTCTTAAAGATACTCAAAAAACAACAGTAACTGGTGTTGAGATGTTCCGTAAAGAAATGGATTGTGGTCTTGCTGGAGATAACTGTGGTGTTCTTATCCGTGGTATCGACAAAGAAGCAGTTCAAAGAGGTATGGTTCTTTGTAAACCAGGGTCAATTAACCCACATACTAAATTTGAAGCTGAAATCTATGTACTTACTAAAGAAGAGGGTGGTAGACACACTCCATTCTTTAACAACTACAGACCACAGTTTTATGTACGTACAACAGACGTAACTGGTTCAGTTCAACTTCAAGAAGGTACTGAAATGGTTATGCCAGGTGATAATGTTAAAGTTAACGTTGAACTTATCGCTCCTGTTGCAATGGATCAAGGTACTAAATTTGCTATCCGTGAAGGTGGTAGAACAGTTGGTGCTGGTGTTGTTTCTAAGATTATTGCTTAAGAAAAACCCTTGTAAGAAGGTTTGCCTTCTTGCAAATTTATCATAGGAGATAACAATGAGAGAAACAGTTCACTTAGGATGTGAGAAATGTACAAGACGTAATTATCACACAACTAAAAATAAAAAAACAACAACAGAGAAACTCGCTCTTAAAAAGTATTGTAAATGGTGTAAAGGCCACACAATACATAAAGAGATGAAACTCTAATAGTAATACTTTTTTAATACCAAAACCTTTGGGTTTGGGTATTAATTTAGGCCAATAGCTCAGTTGGTAGAGCACTGGTCTCCAAAACCAGGTGCCGTGGGTTCGAGTCCCTCTTGGCCTGCCACAAAAAAAGGTAACAAATATGGGAAAAATTTCAACATTTATTGCAAACGCGAGAGCGGAGATACATAAAGTTATATTTCCAACAAAAGTACAAGTAAGACAAGCATTTTTAGCAGTAGTTCTAGTAGTTACTGTAATATCAATATTTTTAGCATTGGTTGACCTTTTAATGTCATCAATAGTATCATCAGTTTTATAGGATAAACAATGGCTTTTCAATGGTATGCAATTCAAACATATTCAGGTTCTGAACAATCAGTAAAAAGAGCAATTGAACAACTGATCCAAGATCACGGTATCGAAGATAAAGTTGAACGTATAGTTGTACCTACTGAAGAAGTGATTGAAGTTAAAAATGGCGAGAAAAAAATTACTGAACGTACACTCTATTCAGGGTATGCTTTCGCACATATAGATCTGGATACTGATCTTTGGCATAAGATTCAATCTTTGCCAAGAGTATCTAGATTTATCGGTGAACAAAAGACACCTACTGCATTGGCAGCATCAGATGTCAAAAATATCTTAGACAAAATGGAGAACAAATCTGCTCCACGTCCTAAGGTTGACTTTGAAACAGGCGAAATGGTACGTATTGTTGACGGACCATTTTCTAACTTTACAGGTATGGTGGAAGAGTATGATCTTAACCATGGTACATTGAGGTTAAATGTTTCCATCTTTGGTAGAAACACACCGGTTGAGATTCTTTACACGCAAGTAGAGAAGATTATTTAAAGGGACGCTTTTTGAGCAAAGCCCAAAAAACTACGCTGTCGCTTAGACTACTTCAGCAGTAGGCTCATACGATTTATCGTATATGTCTAGTCTTTATATCTTGGGACTTTAAATAAAAAGATAAAATGACCAATTAATCTCAAAGGAAGAACAGATGGCAAAAAAAATAACTGAAAAGTTTAAAATGATGATCCCAGCTGGTGCTGCGAATCCATCACCACCAGTAGGTCCAGCACTTGGACAACGTGGTGTAAACATTATGGAATTTTGTAAAGCGTTTAACGAAAAAACAAAAGATAAAATGGGTTTCAAAATCCCAGTTGTAGTGACAGTATATGCAGATAGAAGTTTCACATTTGAAACAAAACAACCACCTGCATCTGACCTTATTTTAAAGGCTGCTGGACTTAAAAAAGGTACTGATAATCCAATTCTTAACAAAGTTGGTTCTATCACGAAAGCAAAACTTGACGAAATTATCGATCAAAAAATTGCTGACCTTAACACAAATGACAAAGAAATGGCGGCAAATATTATCGCTGGTTCTTGTAGATCAATGGGTGTTGAAATAGTAGACTAATAAAGTCTAGAGGGTATAAATCTTTAACCACATGATTTAAAAAATGTGGGAGCATATAAGCGGAGTAATAAAATGGCAAAAAAAGTAAGTAAAAGAAGAGAAGCACTACTTAAAATAGTAGATGTTACTAAAGAGTATGGTGTTGATGAAGCAATGAAAACACTTAAAGAACTTAAGTCTGCAAAATTTGACGAAACAGTTGAAATTGCACTTAACCTTAATGTTGACCCAAGACATGCAGATCAGATGGTTAGAGGATCAGTTGTTCTTCCTAATGGAACTGGTAAAAAAGTAAGAGTTGCAGTATTTGCTAAAGATGCAAAAGCTGATGAAGCTAAAGCAGCAGGTGCAGACCTTGTTGGTGCAGCAGATCTTATAGAAGATATTCAAGCAGGTAAAATTGATTTTGATATCGTAATCTCTACACCTGATATGATGGGTGTTCTTGGTAAAGTTGCAAGAATCCTTGGACCAAAAGGTCTTATGCCTAACCCTAAGACTGGTACAGTGACTATGGATGTTGCCAAAGCAGTTGAAAACGCTAAGGGTGGGCAAGTGAACTTTAGAGTTGATAAAAAAGGTAACATTCACGCAGGGATTGGTAAAATTTCATTCTCTGAAGATGCTATCAAAGAAAACTTTATCACACTTATGGAAACTGTTAACAGAGCTAAACCAGCTTCTGCAAAAGGTAGATTTATCACTAATGGTGCGATTTCACTCACAATGAGTCCTGCAATAACACTTGATACTACTGAATTAATGGATATCAAATAACATAAAGAGACTTCGGTCTCTTTGTTATTTTCAAAGAAGAACTTACTTAGTTTTTCTTTGAGAGTAATTTTACTACTCATAGAACCATTGGGTTCATATCTTAGATTTAAGATAAAAGGGGCGAAAGCTTAATTAGTTTACTTGAAAGAGTAATCGTGCAGGAATTGTTAATGACATCTTGTACCCTTTTAGAGATCGGAAGGAGAAATATATGACTAGAACTAGAAAAGAAGAGTTAGTTGCAGAGATGACAGAAGCATTTAAAGGCGCTGGTGCCATTATCGTTTGTGATTACAAAGGTATGACAGTTGAAAATCTTGAAATTGTAAGAAATCTTGCAAAAGATGAAGATACAAATGTACAAGTTGTGAAAAATAAATTGGCACGCATTGCATTGAAAAATGCTGGGTGTGAAGATATCGAATTTACAGACACAAACTTAGTAATCTGGGGTGATGCGCAAGTAACACCTTGTAAGATTGCAGATAAAGCTGCAACTGATTTTACAGATAGTTTTTCAATCAAAACTGGATTAATCCAGGGTGAAGTTGCTAGTATGGAAACCATTAATGCAATGGCTAAACTTCCTACTAGAGATGTACTTATCGGTATGCTCCTCAATGTATGGAATGCACCAGTGCAAAACTTCACAATTGGTATGGATGCACTTTCTAAAAAATTAGAAGAAGAAAACTAGATAGGACGCATTGAGAGCAAAGCTCGCAATACTACGTTGTCACTGTGACATCTTAAGCAGATGGCTCATACGACTAGTCGTATTTTGTTAGGTGGAGCAATTTAGCTCTTTTTTTAATCGAAAACGCATAGCGTTTTAATGAATGTTATTTTAAGGAATATATTATGGCAACAACTAAAGAAGATGTATTAGAGTTTATCTCAAACATGTCAGTACTTGAGCTTTCTGAGCTTGTAAAAGAATTTGAAGAAAAATTTGGCGTATCTGCACAAGCTACTGTAGTAGCTGGTGGACCTGCAGCTGGTGGCGAAGCAGAAGAAGCACAAACTGAGTTTGATGTTGTTCTTACTGAAGCTGGTGAAAAGAAAATCAATGCGATTAAAGTAGTAAGAGCTATCACAGGTCTTGGACTTAAAGAAGCTAAAGCGGCTGTTGAAGAAGTACCATCTGTACTTAAAGAAGCAGTATCTAAAGAAGAAGCGGAAGAATTCAAAAAACAAATTGAAGAAGCTGGCGCTAAATGTGAGCTTAAATAAGTCCTACTATTTTAGGACGTTTTCTGGGCATAAGCCCAGCAAAACTACGTTGTCACTATGACAACTTCAGCAGTTGGCTCATGCGACTTGTCGCATTTGAGTTAACTCTTAGATATAGTTAAAAGCTATTCGGAGACATTTCATACCCTCCTCTAATAGTTTCTTTGTGTATCTAGATAGTTCTTCTCTTATGGATGAGACTACTTAACGATATTAATTAGCTAATTATAATAACCACTAACACCACTACAAGGACAAACATGTTAAATTCTTTGCATTCTGGTAACAGACTTCGTGTTGATTTTTCAAAGACACCAAGAGAAATTGAAATTCCAAATCTACTCCAACTTCAACAAAAAAGTTATGAAAACTTTTTAATGTTAGGCGAAAAAGATAGAAAAAACTCTACTTTAGAGAGAGTATTTAGATCTGCATTCCCTATCCATGATCAACAAAATAGAGTCACACTTTCGTACAAAAACTCTGAAATTGTTAAACCTAAATATACTGTACGTGAATGTATGGAAAGAGGATTAACCTATTCAGTCTCTTTGAAAATGAATATTTCTCTTACTATTTGGAATAGAGATGAAAAAACAGGTGAAAAGCTAGATCCAAAAGAGATAAAAGAACAAGCAGTATTTGTTCGTGACATTCCTTTGATGACAGAGAGAACATCTTTCGTTGTTAATGGTGTTGAGAGAGTTATCGTAAACCAATTACATAGATCTCCAGGTGTTATCTTTAAAGAAACAGAAGGAACAACAGTTGGTGCAGGTATGCTTTATTCTGCACAAATTATCCCTGATCGTGGTTCTTGGTTGTATTTTGAGTATGATTCAAAAGATATCCTTTATGCACGTATTAACAAAAGAAGAAAAATACCAGTGACTATTCTTTTTAGAGCATTAGATTACTCTAAAGATGATATTGTAAAACTTTTTTATACAACAAAAGAGATCACAATTAAAGACAACAGATTTTTAACAAAATTTGATGCCAATGATTTTGCTGGTAGATCAGAGTATGACGTAAAAGATATCGACGGTAAAACAGTGGTAAATGCCGGAAAAAGATTGACAAAGAAAAAAGCACAAAAACTTGTGGAAGAGGGTCTAGAGTGGATTGAGTATCCTCTTGATGTACTTATGGAAAGACACTTAGCAACAGCAGTGATTGACCAAGAGAGTGGTGAGGTATTGTATGATGTAGTCGCACCACTTGACGAAGCAAAACTTAAAAAGATGATTGAACAAGGTATCGATACTATCGAAATTATCGACGATCTTGCAGAAGGCGCAGATAAATCAATTATCAATGCATTTATTGCAGATACTGAATCACTAAGACTGTTAAAGCAAACAGAAGAGATAGATGATGAAAATATATTGTCAGCAATTCGTATTTACAAAGTAATGAGACCAGGAGAGCCAGTGACTCCTGATGCTGCTAAGGCATTCTTAAAGCAACTGTTCTTTGATTCAGAAAGATATGACTTAACAAAAGTGGGTCGTATGAAAATGAACCACAAGTTAGGTCTTGATATCCCTGAGTATGCTACAATATTGACTTCTGAAGATCTTATCAATGTTGTAAAGTATCTTATAAAAGTTAAGAATGGTAAAGGTCATATTGATGACCGTGACCACTTAGGAAATAGACGTATTAGAGCTATTGGTGAGCTTCTTGGTAATGAGTTGCACAAGGGTCTTATTAAGATGCAAAAAGCGATTCGTGACAAGATGACCACTGTTTCTGGTACCATTGATGAGCTTATGCCACATGACTTAGTAAACTCTAAGATGATTACCAATACTATCTTAGAATTTTTCTCAAGTGGACAACTTTCTCAGTTTATGGATCAGACAAACCCTCTGTCCGAAGTCACACATAAAAGAAGACTTTCTGCACTAGGTGAAGGTGGTCTTGTTAAAGAGAGAGCTGGATTTGAAGTAAGGGACGTACACCCAACACACTATGGTCGTATTTGTCCGATTGAGACGCCAGAGGGACAAAATATTGGTCTTATCAATACACTTGCTACATACTCTAAAGTAAATGAGCATGGGTTTATTGAAGCACCATATAAAGTGGTAAAAGATTGTCAGGTAATGGATAAAATCGTTTATATCACAGCAACACAGGAAGAAGACAAGTGTATTGCACCTGCTTCTACTGTATTGAGTGAAGATGGACGTATCGTTGAAGACCTTATTGAGACTAGACTCAATGGTAACATCGAATTGAATGATGCAAAACGTGTTGACTTGATAGATATTTCACCATTGATGATTTCTGGATCTGCTGCGGCATTGATTCCATTCTTGGAGCATGATGATGCGAACCGTGCACTAATGGGGTCAAACATGCAACGTCAAGCTGTGCCTCTTCTTAAAACGGATGCACCAGTGGTTGGTACAGGTATGGAAGCTATTGTAGCTCGTGATGCATGGGAAGCAGTGAAAGCCAAAAGAGGCGGCACTGTTGAAAAAGTTGATGCGAAAAATATTTATGTGATGGGTGAAGATGAAACAGGTGTATTTATCGACCATTATCCATTAGAAAAGAATATGAGAACGAACCAAAATACAACATTCACGCAAACACCAATTGTAAAACTTGGTGATAAAATAGAAGCCAAACAGATCATTGCTGATGGTGCAAATATGGATCAAGGTGAGCTTGCTATTGGTAAGAACATTATGGTTGCATTTATGCCTTGGTATGGATACAACTATGAGGATGCTATTATCATCTCTGAGAAGATCATTAGAGAAGATACTTTTACATCTGTCCATACCTACCAAAAAGAAGTTGAAGCCAGAGAGTTGAAGCATGGTACAGAGGAAATCACAAGAGATATTCCAAATATCCGTGAAGATGAATTGTTACACTTAGATGAATCAGGTATCGTTGAAATCGGTACTTATGTGAAATCTGGGATGATTCTTGTAGGTAAAGTAAGCCCTAAAGGTGAGATTAAACCAACACCAGAAGAGAGACTACTACGTGCAATCTTTGGTGAAAAAGCAGGACATGTGGTAAATAAATCACTTTATTGTCCAGCATCTATGGAAGGTATCGTTGTTGATATCAAAGTCTTTACTAAAAAGGGCTATGAGAAAGATGCACGTGCAATACAAGCGTATGAAGAAGAGAAAGCTATCTTGGATGGAGATCACCATGATCAACTTCTAATGATAGATAGAGAGTCTATCTTGCGTATTTCTAACTTCCTTGCAAACCAAGCATTGGCTAAAGATGTGACTATCGGAGAGACAGAATACAAATCAGGATCTATGATCCCTGAAGATGTAGTTAAAGAGATCAATAGATTTGCCCTTGGTGGTGTCGTACAATCATTCTCTTCAGAGATACAAAATGAATATGAATCACTTAAGAATTACTTCTTGAAACAGAAGAAAAGACTTAAGACTGCACATGAAGAGAAGCTTACCGTACTTGAGAAAGATGATATCCTTCCTTCAGGTGTGACTAAACTCGTTAAAATTTATATCGCGACTAAACGTAAGTTAAAAGTTGGAGATAAAATGGCAGGACGTCACGGGAACAAAGGTATCGTTTCTAACATCGTTCCAGAGATAGATATGCCATACATGGAAGATGGAAGACCGGTAGAGATTATCCTTAATCCACTGGGAGTTCCTTCTCGTATGAACATTGGACAGATTCTTGAAGTACACCTTGGTCTTGTAGGTAAGAGACTTGGTGAGCAGATTCAAGAAATGTTTGATGCGAAACAAGGTGACTTTGTTAAAGAACTTAGAGCGAAGATGATTGAGATTGCAGATGTGGCGAAACTTATGAATGCTAAAGAGCTTTTAACCAAGATGTCTGATGAGGATCTTCTTACATATGGTAGAGATTGGTCAACGGGTGTTAAATTTGCTGCGCCTGTCTTTGAAGGGGCTAACCAAACTGAGTTTGATAAGTTGTTTGAACTGGCAAAAATAGACTCTGATGGTAAAATGGTGCTCTTTGATGGTAAAACAGGTGAGAAGATGATAGAACGTGTAAACGTTGGGTATATGTATATGCTGAAACTTCACCACTTGGTTGATGAAAAAGCGCATGCACGTTCAACAGGTCCATACTCTCTTGTAACACAGCAACCAGTTGGTGGTAAAGCACTCTTTGGTGGACAGAGATTTGGAGAGATGGAAGTTTGGGCATTAGAGGCCTATGGTGCTGCACACATTCTTAAAGAAATGTTGACTATTAAGTCAGATGATGTTGAAGGTAGAGCAAGAGCATACAGAGCCATCACAAAAGGTGAATCAGTGCCTGAGTCAGGTGTACCTGAGACAATGTTCGTACTTACTAAAGAGCTTCAAGCCTTAGGTCTTGATACAGAATTATATGAGAGTAAAAAAGAAGTGGAGGGTGAAAATGAGTAAGTTTTTAGAGAATTTAACACCAATAGATCTTAACAGTGAAGAGAGACCAGGGGATATTGCAGCCTTACAACTAAGAGTTGCAAGCCCAGAGAAAGTACTTTCTTGGTCATATGGTGAAGTAAAAAAACCAGAAACCATTAACTATAGAACCCTTAAACCAGAGCGTGACGGACTTTTCTGTGCGAAGATTTTTGGACCAATAAGAGACTATGAGTGTCTTTGTGGTAAATACAAAAAGATGCGTTACAAAGGTGTCGTGTGTGAAAAATGTGGTGTTGAAGTAACATCATCGAAAGTAAGAAGAAACCGTATGGGACATATTGACCTTATCGCACCTGTGGCACATATTTGGTATGTATCGTCATTGCCATCACGTATCGGTACGCTTTTGGGTGTAAAGATGAAAGATCTTGAACGTGTACTTTACTATGAAGCGTACATTGTAAAAACAGCAGGGGAAGCATCGTATGATAACGAAGGGCTAAGTCCGCTTGCAAAATATGATGTTTTGAATGAAGAGCAGTATCAGCAAATCGTGCAACGTTTTGGTGACACGGGACTTGACGCACGTATGGGTGGTGAGATTGTTCAGGAACTTCTTGCTGACCTTGATCTTGTAGATATGTTTTCTCAATTAAAAGAAGACATTCAGGCAACTAAATCTGAAGCAAAAAGAAAAACAATTGTAAAGAGGCTGAAAGTGATTGAAGCATTCCTTCATTCTGGTAACAGACCAGAGTGGATGATGTTGACACAACTTCCAGTCCTTCCACCAGATTTAAGACCACTTGTAAGTCTTGATGGTGGTAAGTTTGCTGTTTCGGATGTGAATGATCTTTATAGAAGAGTTATCAACCGTAACCAACGTTTGAAAAGACTTGTGGAGCTTGATGCCCCAGAAATCATCGTTAGAAACGAAAAGCGTATGCTTCAAGAGGCTGTAGATGCATTGTTTGACAATGGTCGTCGTGGTAATGCCGTTAAAGGTGCTAACAAAAGACCATTGAAGTCACTCTCAGAAGTGATTAAAGGTAAACAAGGACGTTTCCGTCAAAACCTTCTTGGTAAGCGTGTGGATTTCTCTGGACGTTCTGTTATTGTTGTTGGACCAGATTTACGTATGGACCAGTGTGGTCTTCCAAAAATTATGGCAATCGAACTCTTTAAGCCACACTTAATGGCTAAACTTGAAGAAAAAGGGTATGCAACAACGCTTAAACAAGCGAAGAAAATGATTGAGAAAAAAGAGAATGAAGTTTGGGAATGTTTAGAAGAGGTTGTTGATAATTACCCAATCTTACTAAACCGTGCACCAACGCTTCATAAACTTTCTATTCAAGCGTTTCACCCAAGACTTATCGAGGGTAAAGCGATTCAATTACACCCATTGGTATGTTCTGCGTTCAACGCCGACTTCGATGGGGATCAGATGGCAGTACACGTACCACTTTCAGATGAAGCGATAGCAGAAGCAAAAGTATTGATGCTTGCATCAATGAACATTCTTCTTCCTGCATCTGGTAAAGCAATTGCGGTACCTTCACAGGATATGATTTTAGGTCTTTACTACCTAACACTAGAGAAGAATGACGTTAAAGGTGAAAACAAACTTTTTGCTAATGTAGAAGAAGTGGAGATTGCATTTGATCAAAATGCGCTTGATTTGAATGCACGTATCAGAACTGTGATTGATGGCAAGATTGCTAAATCTACAGCGGGTAGATTGATATTAAAATCAATCATCCCTGATTATGTACCTGAAAAATACTGGAACAAAGTCTTAAAGAAAAAAGACATTGGTACATTAGTTGACTATATTTACAAGATAGGTGGTGTGTCTGAAACTGCTGGATTCCTTGATAATCTTAAGGATATGGGTTTCAAATATGCAACAAAAGTAGGGGTTTCTATCTCTATTAAAGATATTATTATTCCAGATGAAAAAGTGCCTAATGTTATCGCTGCTAAAGAACAAGTAAAAGAGATTCAAAGACAATTTGGCGCAGGGCTATTGACTGACCAAGAGCGTTATAACAAAATTATTGATATTTGGACAGATTCAAACAATAGTATTGCAGGAAGTCTTATGTCTTTGATTAAAGCAGATAAAGATGGATTTAACTCAGTACACATGATGGCTGACTCTGGTGCGAGAGGTTCTGCAGCTCAGATACGTCAACTTTCTGGTATGAGGGGTCTTATGGCGAAATCGGATGGGTCCATTATTGAGACACCGATTACGTCAAACTTCCGTGAAGGTCTAAATGTACTTGAATACTTTATTTCTACTCACGGTGCGAGGAAAGGTCTTGCCGATACAGCACTTAAGACAGCCAATGCTGGTTACTTGACAAGAAAACTTATCGATGTTGCACAAAACGTGAAAGTTGCTACGACAGACTGTGGAACACACGAAGGTGTGGAAGTATCTGACATCGTTGTAGGTAATGAGATGATAGAACCACTTTCAGACAGAATCTATGGTAGAGTACTTGCTGAAGTGATTATCGACCCTATTACTTCTGAAGTCTTGGTATCTGAAGGTACGATGATAGATGAAGAAACAGCGATGAAAGTCCAAGAAGCCGGGGTACGTTCAGTGGTTATTAGAGCACCATCTAGCTGTAAAGCACCTAAAGGTATTTGTGCTAAATGTTATGGGCTTAACATGGCAGATAATAAGATTGTTAAACGTGGTGAGGCTGTTGGTGTTATCGCGGCTCAGTCTATTGGAGAGCCTGGTACACAACTGACACTTCGTACCTTCCACACGGGTGGTACTGCGACTGCTGGTAAAGAAGAACGTTCTGTTATCGCAACCAAAGAAGGTTTTGTAAGATACTACAACTTAAATGTGTATAAAAATACAGAAGGTAAACTCATCGTTGCCAACAGAAGAAATGCCGGTATCCTTTTGGTTGAACCAAAAATAAAAGCCGTTGTTTCAGGAACAGTATCTATCGTGGTTACACATGATGAAATCGTTGTCTCTGTTGTAGCTAAAGGTAAAGATGAAGTCAAATATAACCTCAGAAAATCTGATGTTGCCAAATCAAATGAACTTGCAGGTGTTGCAGGTAAAGTTGAAGGTAAACTCTTCTTGCCGCTTCAAGATGGTGACAAAGTAGAAGAGGGAGATTCGATTGTTGAAGTGATTAACGAAGGTTGGTCAGTACCATCACGTATCCCGTTTGCTTCTGAACTTAAAGTTGAAAATGGTGCACCAGTGACACAAGAAGTAGTATCTGAGTCTAAAGGTACAGTAAAATATTTCTTACTTAAAGGTGATTACCTTGAGCCAACAGATAAGTTTAACGCAGGTGTCAATGTAGATGAAAAAGGTCTCTTTGCAGTGGTTGTTGATGACAACAACAGAGAAGCGGCTAGACACTACATCTCAAGAGGTTCAGTGCTCAAAATAGACAATGATGCTTCTGTATCTCGTGGTGATATATTGTCCGCTCCTGAGAAAGCAACACAAGTAGTGATTGCAGAATGGGATCCATATTCAGAGCCAATCATTGCTGAACAACAAGGTACAATAAAGTTTGAAGATATTATCCCAGGGGTAACAGTCGTTGAACAATTTGATGAAGTGACAGGGGAAACAAGACTTGAACTAAACGAGTACATCCCTACGGCATATAAGCCAGCGATTATCCTTGCTACAGAAGCGGGAGATATTATTCGTTACCAACTTGATGCTAAGTCAAGCCTATTTGTAAATGATGGCGACATAGTAAATATCGCAGATATTTTGGCTAAGACACCAAAAGCAGCTATTAAATCACAAGATATTACTGGGGGTCTTCCAAGGGTATCTGAACTCTTTGAAGCTAGACGTCCAAAAGATATCGCAATGATCGCACAAATTGATGGTGTGGTTAGTTTTGGTAAACCATTACGTGGCAAAGAGAGACTTATCGTATCTGGAGACAATGGTCAGATTACTGAGCAGTTTGTAGATAAAAACAAAGTAGCACTTGTCAATACGGGTGAGTATGTACATGCCGGTGAGAAATTGACAGATGGTATTGTTTCTTCACATGATATTTTGGCTGCACTTGGTGAGAAAGCATTGTATGAGTACATCGTGTCTGAAGTACAAATGGTTTACCGTCGTCAAGGGGTTAATATCTCAGATAAACACATCGAGATTGTGACTTCACAGATGATGAGACAAGTAAAAGTAGTTGAGTCTGGTGATTCTAAATTTATCGCAGGAGATATTATCTCTCGCCGTAAGTTCCAAGAAGAGAATGAGTCTGTCATCAAACTTAGTGGTGAACCAGCGATTGCTGAACCAATGCTTGTAGGTATTACACGTTCAGCGGTTGGTGCAGACTCTATTATCTCTGCGGCATCATTCCAAGATACAACAAAAGTATTGACCTCTGCTTCTATTGCAGGTACGGTCGATAAGTTAGAAGATCTTAAAGAAAACGTTGTTATCGGTCGTCTTATCCCAGTGGGTACAGGTATGATTGACAATGATGACATTCAGCTTTCAGAGGCAGAGTAGGGTCGATATTATCGACCTTTTATAAAAATACATCTACATATCTAGTGGTCGATTTCATCGACCCTACGATACTTTAGCATTCCCCCATAAGAAAAAACAAAGAATATTTCGATATAATACCCTTCCAAAATTATGGACATAACGCTTTTAGAGCAAAGCTCAAAATTGTCTATTTATGACTAACTTTCCATTTAGGAAACTTATCAAAAAATAGATTGCTAACGCTGTATTTTCTTCAGCAGAAAGCTCAAATGACTGGTCATTTTTTAGGGTACATTAGATAAAAATATTTCTTATTTTAAAGTATTTTTATGTGGTGTAAGAACCCAGATTCAAGAGACATTGATCTCAATTCAAACTAACCAACTTGGCTATGAAAATAGTAAGTGGAAATACATTAAAGGAAAACGATTTGCCTACAATTAACCAATTGATTCGTAAAGAACGTAAGAAGCAAGTGAAAAAATCAAAATCACCTGCACTCGTAAAATGTCCTCAAAGAAGAGGCGTATGTACTAGAGTTTACACAACAACTCCAAAAAAACCTAACTCAGCTTTGAGAAAAGTTGCAAAAGTTAGATTAACATCAGGATTTGAAGTAATCTCATACATCGGTGGTGAAGGTCATAACCTTCAAGAACACTCTATCGTACTAGTACGTGGGGGAAGAATTAAAGATTTACCTGGTGTAAAATATCACATCGTTCGTGGTGCACTTGATGCGTCAGGAGTAACTGGTAGAACTGTTGCACGTTCTAAATATGGTACTAAAAAACCTAAAAAATAGAAAGTCTATTTTAAATATATCTGAGCACTAGCTCATGTGAGGTATTAGACATAATGTCTAAGAATGCAGGTGTTGTCAATAAATCTTTTAGAGATTTACCTTAGGGGACAAAACTTGAGTAAATTATTAACAATTGAAGGAATCTCTTATGAGAAGAAGAAAAGCTCCCGTTAGACCGGTATTGCCAGATCCAGTACACGGTTCTAAAGTATTAACAAAATTCATCAATGCAATTATGCTTGGTGGTAAAAAAAGTGTTGCGCAAAAAGTAATGTATGCTGCGTTAGAGAGAATTGAATCAAAATCTGGTGAAAAAGGTATTGAAGTATTCAACAAAGCGATGGATAATGTCAAGCCTGTAATGGAAGTAAAATCTAGAAGAGTAGGTGGGGCAACTTACCAAGTGCCAATCGAAGTTAGACCGGTAAGACAACAGTCTTTAGGTATCAGATGGATAGTGGATGCTGCTAGAAAAAGAAACGAAAGAACTATGATGGAGCGCCTAAGTAATGAACTTATGGAAGCTGCAACAGATAAAGGTTCTGCTTTCAAAAAGAAAGAAGATACGTATAAAATGGCTGAAGCAAACAAAGCGTTTGCTCACTATAGATGGTAAGGAATTAAGTTATGGCAAGAACGCACAAACTTAATGACGTAAGAAACATCGGTATTGCTGCACATATTGATGCAGGTAAGACTACAACAACTGAAAGAATTTTATTCTATACGGGTGTTGAGCACAAAATCGGTGAGGTTCATGATGGTGCTGCCACTATGGACTGGATGGAACAAGAGCAAGAAAGAGGTATTACGATTACTTCTGCGGCTACAACTTGTGAGTGGGCTAAAAAGCAGATTAACATTATAGATACTCCGGGACACGTTGACTTTACTATTGAAGTTGAACGTTCTATGAGAGTACTTGATGGTGCTGTATCTGTATTTTGTGCAGTGGGTGGGGTTCAACCACAATCTGAGACAGTATGGAGACAAAGAAACCGTTATGGTGTACCTTCAATCGTATTCGTAAACAAATATGACAGAACGGGTTCTGACTTTTATGAAGTTGAGAGACAAATTGTTGAAAGACTTAAAGGGAATCCTGTTCCTATTCAACTACCAATCGGTGCTGAAGAAAACTTTGCAGGTGTTGTTGACCTTGTTAAAATGAAAGCAATTGTATGGGACAAAGATGCAGAAATGGGTTCTAACTACCATGTAGAAGAAATTCCAGAAGATATGGTTGAAATCTCTAATACATACCGTGAAAACCTCATTGAGAAAATCTCTGAATCAGAAGCGAATGAACACCTAATGGAAAAATTCCTTGAGGGTGAAGAAATTACAAACGAAGAGATAGTTGCTGGAATTAAAGCGGCAACACTTGGTATGGATATCGTTCCTATGACTGTTGGATCTGCATTTAAAAACAAGGGCGTTCAGACTTTACTTGACGCTGTTGTTGACTACCTTCCTTCTCCAGTTGAAGCCCCTGCTATTAAAGGTACTATGATGGATGACGAAGAAGTTGAAGTTGTTGTACCTTCAACGGATGATGGTGCATTTGCATCATTGGCATTTAAAATTATGACCGATCCTTTTGTTGGACAGTTGACATTTATACGTGTATACCGTGGTTCTTTAGAATCAGGTTCATACGTGCATAACTCAACAAAAGACAAAAAAGAGCGTATCGGTCGTATCATGAAAATGCACGCGATTAAACGTGAAGAAGTACAAGAGATTTACGCAGGTGAAATCGGCGCTGTTGTTGGTCTTAAAAATACAACAACAGGTGATACACTTTGTGATGCTTCTGATAAAGTTGTTCTTGAAAGAATGGACTTCCCGGATCCAGTTATCTCTGTTGCGGTTGAGCCTAAAACGAAAGCCGATCAAGAGAAAATGGGTGTTGCACTTGGTAAACTAGCTGCAGAAGATCCTTCTTTCCGTGTCTCTTCAGATGAAGAAACAGGTCAAACTATCATCTCAGGTATGGGTGAACTTCACCTAGAAATTCTTGTAGATAGAATGAAAAGAGAATTTTCTGTTGAAGCAGATGTTGGTGCACCACAAGTTTCTTACCGTGAAACTATTAAAGAAGCGGTTGACCAAGAGTACAAGTATGCTAAACAGTCTGGTGGACGTGGACAATTTGGTCATGTTTACCTTAAAATCGAACCACAAGAGCCTGGTTTTGGTTACGAGTTTGTTGATGCGGTTAAAGGTGGGGTAATTCCAAAAGAATTTATCAAGCCTGTTGATAAAGGTATTCAAGAAGCTATGGCTAGAGGTATTCAAGCAGGATACCCTGTTGAAGACGTTAAAGTTACAGTGTATGATGGTTCTTACCATGATGTCGATTCATCTGAAATGGCGTTTAAACTTGCGGCTTCTATGGGATTCAGAGAAGGTTGTAGAAAAGCTAAGCCAATCATCTTGGAACCAATGATGAAAGTTGAAGTTGAAGTTCCTGAAGATTACATGGGAGACGTTATTGGTGATGTTGCCAAAAGACGTGGACAAGTAACAGGAATGGATGACAGAGCAGGAAACAAAATCGTTAACGCGTTTGTACCACTTTCAGAAATGTTCGGTTACTCAACTGACCTACGTTCAATGACTCAAGGTCGTGCAACGTATGCGATGGAGTTTGACCACTATGAAGAAGTGCCACAAAATGTCGCAAAAGAAATCATAGAAAAACGAAATAGTTAATCTTTCGCAGTATTTCACTACATCTTTGTAGGAGTGCGTTCAGTCATGTACTGACGTACACTCCTTCAGCACAACCTCCAAACCTACAGTAAACTACTACGAAATCTAAAAATATTTTAAATCTAAGCACAACTCAAAAAAATCTTTAACTATTTCATAATTTTAGTATTACTCTATTCCCCGAATAGTATTGAAAATTTAGTTCCTGACCCTAAATATTGTAGGGGGCGATTGCCATCGCACCAATATAAACGTGAATAACACAAAACCCACAAACTGTTACCAAACCACCCAAAACAAAAATTTAAGTCATTCTTAAGTTTAAAAACTAGAGAGAGAGCTATTTGTTATAATAAAAAAATGATTGACAATAGGAGAATAAAATAATGAAAACAACCCTACAAACCCTCATACTCACACTAAGTCTCGTCTTATTTACCGCTTGTGGAGGTGGTGGAGGAACTACCACCTCTACTACGGCGGCAACATCAGATACCACAGCCCCAGTCATTACCGTCATAGACGGAAACCGTACAACCTATGCACTACAAAATACCACCTACACCGATGCAGGAGCCACAGCCTTAGACAATGTAGATGGTAATGTAACTGTCACTACCACAGGTACGGTCAATACTGCTACCTTGGGTGACTATAACATTACGTATAGTGCCACAGATGCCACAGGAAATACAGCCACATCAATACGAACAGTAACGGTCGTAGTCAGTACGGTCACACATAATGGTACGCCATATGGTATGGTTATCTCGCCTTACACAGGAAAAGTATGGCTAGACAGAAACCTAGGTGCTGCACAGGTATGTACCCTTGCTACTGACACAGCCTGTTATGGAGACTACTATCAGTGGGGTAGAAACTTTGATGGGCATGAGAACTCTAGAAGTGGTACTATAAATACACAGGCTACAAATGTAAACACTGCAGGAAGTACCTTTTTTATAAAAGGATTTTTAGATTGGGCATCAGTAGATATTAATGGGTCTATACGCGCTGCAAATTGGTCTAAAACAGATGGCACTTCTGTGTGTCCTGTAGGGTTTAGGGTACCGACCATAGCAGAATTACAAGCAGAAACGATAAACAAAGGTGTAACCAATAGTGCTACTGCTTTTAGCAACTTTCTTAAGCTACCGTCAGCTGGCAGGCGCTACAGCTTCGGTGGCTCTGTGAGCGGTGTAGGCTCATGGGGTGATGTGTGGTCGTCATCGGCTAGTGGGTCTAACGCGTCTTTTCTGTACTTTGATTCAGGCAGTGCTTACTGGAGCAGCAGTGTCGATCGTGCTTATGGTCGGTCGGTACGTTGTCTGAGGGATTAATACTTAATACTTGCAAGCTTCAGCTTGCTCGCGATTTTTTTTGAAGTGATGTTTTGGGTGGTTGGATGGGTTTTGATAGATGCCAGAGTCTGTACTCTTTGGAGTATAGAGTGAGTATTTTAATCCCAGCAAGGGACTTTTGAAAAAAAGACTTAAGGTTTTTGTCTCAGAAGTAAAGACTTAAGCGGTGTCATAGCTTTTGAAACTTCTTGCTACGAACCATCAGCTGGCAATCGCAACAACTTCGATGGCTCTATGAACGATGTAGGCTCATGGGGTAATGTGTGGTCGTCATCGGCTAGTGGGTCTAACGCGTCTAATCTGAACTTTGATTCAGGCAATGCAGACTGGAACAGCAATGACAATCGTGCTAATGGTCAATCGGTACGTTGTCTGAGGGATTATATATCATTTCCCCTCGTGACGACGTTGAACGTCGTCACGAGAAAAAAACAGTACTACTGATGCGTGATTATTATCATCTTGATGTCTATAAATCTTCTTATAAACTTCTTGTAGAGATACACAAAAATTTTACAAATCTAAATAGAGAACACAAGTACACCATAGGAGAGAAAGTCAAAGAAAAGGTCTTTGCTGTACTCGTAGGCATCTACAAAGCAAACAAATCTGACAATAAAGTCGCTATACTGGAGGAAATACTTGATGACGTGGAGTATATCGGGCTCTCTTTGAGACTTTTGCGAGATTTGAATGTTTTAAATGAGAAGAGATATGTGATGCTTTTGGTGCTTAGTGAAGATGTGAGAGTGCAGTTTGAGAAGTGGTACTGTTTTGAGGTAAAAAAAGATAGAATACCCAAAGAAAATAAGTAGGATATAAAATGAAATTCATCATAGATCTCATAGAAGATGTACGTGAACAGATAGGGAACCATGAGGAGTATTTGGTGATGGCGGGTTTGTTAAAAGAAGATGCTGAGGATAAGAATAAACTTATCTATGTAGGAGAAGCTCCTTTAAATTTGGCTGTTTTGAATGATGAGAAGAAACAACTTGTCTTTAAAATAGACGGTAGTGACCGAAAAGTGACTATAGGCGCACTTATACCACCTCTTTTGATACTTGATATGGATGCTATGATGTATGGGCTTAAAATGGATGTCAATGAGCAGTATGAAGAGATGGAAATAGTAGGATTTGGTAAAAATGATGAGGAGAAGCGATATATCTTGTTTATCAAGATATAAATGCTTTATTCCTTTAAGTATTGAGGTTTTTGTGCTAAAAGTATCCAATTCATATTGAGTTTATGTAATTTGGAAAAATAAGCGATAGACTCGTAGGGGATTTTTTTACGTTTTTTCATCACTGCGTAGTATTGAGGGTTAAGTTCTAGGGCTAGGGCAATGTCTCTATCTAAGACTTTTTCTTTATGCATATATGTGGAAAGAACGGTTTTAATCCGTTGCATAACGTCTGAAAAATCTATCATCATTATCCTTTAATTTTGAGATAACAGTATGATAGTGTATTTTGAGAAGAAGTGTTAAAAGTATGTCATATTGACATACTTTTTTAGTTTTTTGTACTGTCTATGTCTATGACCGTATGCACATTGCCTCTTGGGTTAAAGTCAGCGGTGAGTTTCATAGATTTTGGTTTGAGCTTTGCGTAGAGTGCATCATAAATTTCATTGGCAGAATTCTCATGTGAAATGTGCCTGTACATAAATGAATTAATGTAAAGTTTGAGAGCTTTAAGTTCGATGACAAGTACATCAGGTTCATACGCAAGTTTCAATGTCGCGAAGTCAGGGTATCCTGAACGTGGACATAAACACATGAATTCTGGAAGTTCAATGTTTATTGTATAGTTTTTTTTATGCGCATTTGGCCAAAAGTTTTCTTTTGCGTTAATGTCAAATTCTTGTATCTCTTTTTCACCATATTTCATCTGTTTCCTTTAGTTGTATCTGCTGAGTAGTTCTGATTCACTGATGGGTTTACTTATACCAAATCCTTGGATATAGTGTATGCCTAAAACGCGAAGTTTCTTCTTTTGGTCTTCATTATCGACCCATTTTGCGACTGTTTGTACATGTAAATCTTTGGACATTTTTATGAGTGAATTAAGCATGGCATAGGTGGTTTCATCTTCTAGCTTAGTGACATAGTCTCTATCAAACTGTACCATGTCAAATTTGAAATTTTTCATGTACTCCATAGAAGCATTGGAAGAACCAAAATTGTCGATGCAGATACGGATTTGATGTGCACGAAATGTTTTCAGTGTGTTTAGGTATCCACTTAAATCATGGTGTGTTTTTCGTTCATAGAGTTGAATGATAAGCCTCGAAGGATTAACCTTCTTTTCTTCCAAGTATGAGAAGAACTGTTTTTGAAATGTAGTGTCTCGAAGAGAAAAAGGAGAGAGGTTAAACGTAAAAGAGATGCTTTCATCTACTAAGGGTAAAAGGTCTATGACATGTTTTACTAAAGTCAAGTCATAGTCTCTTCCTAATCCGAGACGATTGACTATAGGTAAAAATACACGTGGTAAGATGTTACTTTTTGATTTGAGTTTGACAGCGATTTCATAGGTGTCTATGGTGTCAGTATGTGTATTAAGTAAGGGGCGAAAAGATAAAAATAGATTTTTTTTCTGTATTGCGCTAATCACATCTTGTTCAATGGCAGAGAGTTCTTTTGCATCTTTGATTGTAGCTCGTCTCTTTTTAGTATTATTGTCCACAGATTGACTGGCAATGAGGTCTCTAAGTTGGATGATAGTTTTATCGAAGTCATTTTCTGTATTTGTAACTACAGCAAAGGTATAATCTACTTCTATATCATTAATATGCGTGTTTTCCTGAACCATTTTTTCTAAAATGATAGGTACACTATTGTTGGTGTCATTCATGGCGATAAGAAATTCTGAACCTCGATGGCGACCTATAAATACTTTTTCTAACCCTTGTTGCTTAAAGAGTAAATTGAGCTTTTTGGTAATGCTATATAGTAGGTTGTCTATTTGGTCGGAACTATAGTGTTCATTGAGTGATTGTAAATTTTCTATGTTTAAGCAGGCAAGTGTATTGGGTTTGCAGGCTTGTAGTTTTTTGATAAATGCTTTTTTATTGAACCCTTGCGTGGTTTGGTCTATCATCGTTTCTTGTACGGAAAGATTCATTAAAAAGTAGATAAAGTAAATAGTGATAAACGTGATACTTGTAAGAAGAAAAAGGTCTTTTGTATTGATTTGAAGATATTCATTTTTCTCTATGGTTGTGAAGAATACAAGAAAAACAAGTAAGAGTACGGGTATCCCTGCGCGCAAAGCGAGGGTAAACCTTCTACTTCTTTCTTCTTGTTCTGAGAGTAGCATTAGACATCCAAGTGTTTTACATCTTTGGCATGGCTCTCGATGTAGTTTCTTCTTGGCTCAACTTCATCACCCATGAAGAGGACAAAGGTATCTGAAGCTGATTCATCATCACCAATTTTGACTTGTAAGAGTCTTCTGTTTTCTGGTGTCATGGTTGTTTCCCAAAGTTGCTCAGGGTTCATTTCCCCTAGACCTTTGTAGCGTTGAATGTAGGCACCTTTTTTAGCCGAACTTTCTACCTCTTCAAAGAGTGCAAGTAAGTCTTTGTCTTTAAACTCATCTGTGATGTGTTCTTGTATCTTTTGGTTGATGTGTATCGCTTCATTATAATGTGGGTTGGTAAAGAGGATATCATCTACGATAAGTTCTTCCAGACCATCTTTTGTTTGTACAAAAAGGTGAATTACATCATCTGTAACTGTTTTATTTAAAATGTTATACCCAAGTTCAGCGATATAAGCTTCGATAGTTTTTGCTAGTGCCTTATTGTCAGTTCCTACCACATCAGGATTTTCTATCATGTATCGTAATACTTCTGGCAGTGCAAAACGTTTTTCTATCTCTTTGAGCGTCATACGGTAGTAGGCTACAAGTTTAAAGAGGTCAACCAAGTCTGCTTGTCCCATAGTTGTACTTTCTATCGCCGTGATACCATTTTCAATGAGGTAGTCATTGAGTGATTTTTCATCTTTAAGATAAATCTCATTTTTACCTTTTTTATAACGGTAAAGAGGTGGCTGAGCAAGGTAGAGGTAGCCTTTCTCAATGACAGGTTTTAAGAATCTATAGAAGAAAGTCATAAGCAGTGTTTGAATGTGACTACCATCAACATCGGCATCGGTCATGATGATGACTTTGTGGTAACGGAGTTTATCTTCGTTAAATTCTTCACCGATACCACAACCAAGTGCAGTAATCATATTTTTAATCTCATCAGATTTGAGGATTTTCTCTAAACGGGCTTTTTCTACATTAAGAATCTTACCTTTGAGTGGTAAAATCGCTTGAAATACTCTATCTCTACCTTGTTTTGCAGAACCCCCTGCCGAATCCCCTTCCACTAGATAAATTTCTGAAAGTGCAGGGTCTTTACTTTGACAGTCCGCCAGTTTACCAGGGAGCGTCCCGATACTCATAGAGTCTTTACGTTTTACAAGGTCTTTGGCACGTTTAGCTGCATCTCTACCGCGTGCTGCTAAAAGTACTTGCGCCATGATTGCTTTTGCTTCGAGAGGGTTTTCTTCTAAGTATTTATTAAAGTTTTCAGAAAAGAACTTTTGTACCAATGGACGTACATAGGATGAACCTAATTTTCCTTTAGTTTGACCTTCAAACTGTGGTTCGGGAACACGTACAGAGACAATGACAATAAGACCTTCTTTACAGTCATCCCCTGTAATCTTAGTACCTTTTTCTTTGGCATTGGCATTTTTCGAAATGTATGAAGCCATAGAACGGGTAAGTCCCGCTCTAAAGCCTGCTTCATGTGTACCACCATCAGCTGTTTTAATGTTGTTTACAAAAGAGAGTGACTTTTCGGAGTCCGCATCACAATACATAAGGGCAATGTCTATCTCAATGTCATCTGCTGCACCTTGGAAGAACTGTGCCGTGGTTAAAGCATCTTTAGTATTCATGTCTTCTACAAATTGTTTGATACCTCCAGCAAAGTGAAAAAGTTCTTTGGTACCATCACGTTCATCTTTAAATTCAATAGTGATTTTAGGGTTCAAGTAACAAAGCTCTTTGAAACGCTTCATCAAGATTTCTTTTTGGAAGTTGACTGATTCTGTGAAGATTGAATCATCAGGGAAGAACTCTACTTTGGTACCATGTTTGTTGGTTCTGTCTCCTGTGACAAGTATGTCTGTTGGGATACCTTCCTTAAAGCTTTGCGTATGTACTTCTTTGTCTTTAAAAACGGTAAGGTGTAAGTCTTTTGAAAGTGCATTTACAACTGAAACACCAACCCCATGAAGTCCACCAGATACTTTGTAGGTATCTTTATCAAATTTACCACCAGCATGAAGTACAGTTAAAACGACAGTCGCAGCAGAAATTTTTTCAGTAGGGTGTTCAGTAACAGGGATACCACGACCATTATCTTCGATGATAGCAGAACCCTCTTTTGTTAGGGTTACTTTGATGGTATCACAGTATCCTGCCATCGCTTCATCGATAGAGTTGTCTACGACTTCATAGACAAGATGGTGAAGACCTTTGGTAGAGGTGTCACCAATGTACATTCCCGGTCTTTTTCTTACTGCTTCTAGTCCTTTGAGGACCTTAATATTACTAGCACCATATTCTGCCATTTTGCACTCCAATTTGTGGATTTATAATAGTAATTATTTTATCTAAAATTGGCTTAGGAAAGAGGTGTTTTTTAAGTGTAGGGTAGATATTATCAATCATTACAATATTTGGTCGATATTATCGACCCTACGAAGCTTATAAAAGCATCCCAGACTGTTGTTTTCTTGTACTTGTGATATTTATCTCGTTGGGGTCTATAAATTGTTTTTTTTCATAGGCATCAAGGGCATATCGACCTATCATTGCTGCATTGTCAGAACAATACTCAAGCGGTGCAACATGTAGAGTTTTACCAAATTCTTGGCAGAGTTTTTCATAGGCATTGCGTATATACTTATTGGCAGATGCACCACCGACAATAGCAAAGTCTTTGATGTGCTCTTTTGCAAAGATTTTTTTGCTTTTTTGGAGTAGGTGTAGCTTGACTGCTTTTTGAAAACTGGCACTGAGATCTGCTCTGTCCTGTTCACTCATGTTTCCTTTGCCGCCACAAGCTTCCACTTTAAGTCTTACAGCATTTTTAAGCCCAGAGAGTGAAAAGGCAATGAGGGGTGAGTTACGTAGTGGTATAGGCAAATCAAAACGGTCTTCATCACCTTTTTTCGCAAGTGCTTCTATGAGTGGTCCTCCAGGGTAGCCTAGCCCCATCATTTTGGCACATTTGTCAAAACTCTCACCTACGGAGTCATCCATAGAAGTAGCGAGTATCTCCATACGTTCAAAACTTTCGACGCGTATCACCTGTGTATGCCCTCCAGAGATGAGAAGTACCAGCAGGGGTAGGGTAGACTCTTTTTCGATGAATAAAGAGTAGATATGTCCTTTTAAATGGTGTACAGGGATGAGTGGAATATCTTGTAACACAGCCAAGGTTTTAGTCATAGCGATACCCTCTAAAAGTGTCACCCCAAGTCCAGGCTGATTGGTAACGGCTACGGCTTTGAGTTTGTCAAAGTAAGGTTTTGTCTCTCCCAGTATCTCCGGTAACGCTACAGCATGTAGACGGGAAGCGAGTTCTGGAACGACGCCACCATAACAGGAGTGTTGCTCTTCTTGAGAGATTTTTTTATGGTAGAGGATTTTTTTAGTTTCTATTTCTGTGATAGCGATGGAGCTGTCATCGCATGAACTTTCGATACTTAATATCATGAAAATCTCCGTAGGGTGTTGTACGATTCAGCATTTAGTGCCTCACTTGCATTGCATTTTAGATGCTTATCCCCCGAAAACACCATCAAATGATGTTGATTATATATTTTGGTGTTGTGAGGGCACAACACCCTACAAGATGTTATCATTGTTTCTCCAATACTAAATCTTCTATCCATTCCCATTTCCCATATCCTGAATCGGCATTAATGTGCCCGGCATTTTCTATGCTAGTAAATGTGGCATCATAGTGTGAGGCTATCTCTTTTGCCTCTTCAAGTTTTACCCATGGGTCATTGTCTGAGACTATCATGTGTACCTCTTTTGCATAGATGTTTTTAGGCTTTGGGCAAGGAAAAAAGGTTTTTATGGTTTTCTCTTGTGTTGTAAGGCTTGGGAGTGAGACCATAAAAAGTCTTTTTATCTCACGCATATCACTCTCTTCACAAAGCCAAAACCAAAGGTTATTTGCCAGTGAATGGCAGACTACAGTATCTGGTTTAAAGTCAATGAGTATCTGTTTTACCTGTTTCATCCATCTGTTCTTTGAAGGAAAGTGGCAGTTGTCTAAAAGAGGAAAGGAGACCGTGCCATAGTCTTTGGCTATTTCACTTGCAAGTTCGGCTTGCCAATGTGGTGCATCTGAACCGCCCCAACCATGTAAAATGAGGACTCTATCTTGAACTTGCATACGCTCTTACTTCTGTATCAATGGCAATAATCTCATCAATATTTTTAGCTTTGACGGTATTAAATTTCTCATACGCATCCAAGATAATATCACTCATCCCAAAAAAGCTACATGCTTCTTTTTGAAATTTTTCTATGGCTATTTCGTTGGCAGCATTAACCACGACACCCAAATGAGGGTTTTGTAAAATATGCTCTTTTATCTGCCAGATAGGGTAACGTTCAGCCTCTATGGGTAGAAACTCCAAGCTACCAATACTCAGTAAATCTGTAGGAGGGAGTATCTCTTCGGTTACTTCACCTTGCAATGCAAAAGCAATAGGCAGTTTCATATCTACGCCTGCAAAGTGTGCTGTGGTTGAGCCATCTTTAAACTCTGCTAAGGCATGGATGATAGACTTTTTTTCGATGACTGCATCGATGTTGGAAGTGTTAAAAAGCCACTTGGCTTCAAGGAGTTCAAAGAGTTTGTTGGTCATGGTTGCTGAATCTATGGTGATTTTGTTTCCCATAGACCAGTTAGGGTGCTTGAGTGCATCTGAAAACTTAGCATCTTTCATTTTGTCTATGTCCCAGTCTCTAAATGCACCACCACTGGCGGTAATGTAAAGCTTTGAGACAGGACGCTCATTGATGAGGTACCAAAGCCCAAAATGCTCAGAATCGATGACGGTAATAAGAGTCATGTCTATAAATGCCCCTGCGACCACAAGAGACTCTTTGTTTGCAAGAGCTACACGTTTACCTAAACTTGTGGCTTTGAGTGTCGGGGCTAGACCTGTGTATCCTACTAAAGCATTGACAATCATA
>Ga0256829_1000881_pt1 | contig 26791 bp, 27 predicted proteins | sample 131447metaG_FD_185979 | JGI IMG/M metagenome (GOLD analysis project Ga0256829, IMG submission 185979) | Hydrothermal vent microbial communities from Lau Basin, Pacific Ocean - 131-447 | ecosystem: Environmental > Aquatic > Marine > Hydrothermal vents | place: Pacific Ocean: Lau Basin | collected... | reverse complement strand
TCCAGCGGTAACAGGCATCCCGGTCGCTGAGCACCGAAAAGGCCACTGCCTGGGTACCTGACAGGAAATCTTCAAGCGGTTCAATCGTCGTTAAGTCTTCGAGTTTCATGATGGTTTTCATCCCCCCCATCATGAACGGTTCCCCTTTCGGCTTCAGGCTCATTTCATATTGGACAAGACTGACAATTGACTTTAGACTTGTATTAAGGTAAAATAAATAAACGGCGAAGGAGTTCGCCGCGGTAGACACCGGAATTTCCAGGCGGATAATAACTCCTAAATTGTGAATAAATTCTGCTTGAGTGGTGAGGTTGGAATCTCGCCAACGGAGGGTATTTTGTCGCCGCTTGTCCAACATCTCATTGCCAACCTGGTTCAGGTTGCATTTTTAGTTGTCTTCGCTCCTTTGGTTAGCGGAGTTCTTGCCCGCATCGAAGAGATGATTCAGGGGAAGCACGGCCCGAGCATTCTGCAACCCTATCGGGACATTGCCAAGTTTTTCGCAAAGGATGAGGTTGTCTCCGAGGAGGCGAGTTGGGTGTTTCGATTTGCACCGTTTATCGCCTTTGTTATGCCGGTCTTCGTGGTGTTGCTAATTCCGGCGTTAACCGCCTATCCGTTATTTTTCGCCTTTATGGGCGATATGGTAGCCGCCGGATTCTTCCTTGCACTCGGTGGGTTTTTTGTGGCGTTGGCGGCAATGGACACCGGAAATGCCTATGGGCCTATCGGTGCGAGTCGTACCCGCATGGTAGGTTTTCTTTCCGAACCTGTGTTTATCATGGTGTTTTTCAGCGTCTCGTATGTAGCGAACTCGACGATTCCATACGCGGTTAATGCCGCTTGGGCGCAGTCCTGGGCGACAATGCTTGAGCCGGCGCATTTGTTGGTATTGGTAGCCTTCCTGATGCTGGTCATTGCCGAGAATGATCGCATCCCGGTCGATAGCCCCAGCGGTAAGGTCGAGATTGCGATGATCGGCCACTCAAAGAACCTCGAGTACTCAGGGCGTGGCGCGGCACTCATGAAATGGGCCGGAACGATGAAGCTGATGGTTTTGATCATTATTTTTGTCAATGTTCTGGTAACCCCCTGGGGACTTGCCGCCACGACGCACTGGGGCGATATTTTCCTTTCGCTTCCGAAGGTGTTGGGGAAAATATTGTTGTTTCTTTTGGGGCTAGCGGTGATTGAGGCAAGCTTGGCGAAACTCCGATTATTCCGGATCAGCGAATTTCTGGCGAGTGCCTTTGTTATCTGTTTGTTTGCCATGAGCGTAAGACTGGTAAATCTGGCATGAATCCACATGTCCTGGAGGTGGCTCGTGCGCTCGACGGTTTTGTCGCCGCAATTTTCGTACTCGCAGGGCTGGGAATCATCATGGCCCGGCAAATGCGCGGAACTCTGTACCTATTTATACTGCACTCGCTTATGCTGACAGCCTCGGCTGTCGTGCTTGGCGTGACGCTTGATAGTATTCATCTTGGCCTGGTTGCGGTGATTACGTTTTTCACCAAGGTGTTGGCCGTGCCATTGGTGCTGGTCTGGACGACCGGTAGCAGTGCATACCAGCGCCGCGAAGTGGAACAAGTTCTCTCGATTCCATTTTCCATACTGATTGCTGCCGGGCTCGCGCTGGTAGCCTGGGTGGTGACGAATCCCCTGATTAATGCGATTCCCGATCATCCATTTGCGGCAATTAACCTGACGACCGGCATGATGGCGGTCTTCTTTGGTGCCTTTACTGTTGCGGTTCGGCGCGAAGGGGTGGCTCAGCTTATGGGGCTCTTTGTTATGGAGAGTGGGGCATTTTTCGCCTCGATCTCCATTGTGAATGATCTGACCATCATCGCCGAGATTGCGGCTGCCGTGGATGTGCCGATTGCGGCATTGGTGATTGGCTTGCTTATTCGTAATGTCCATAAGTTAACCGGAGGAACCCGCGTCGGGAGCATGGCCGAATTGCGGGAGCGACACTGATGCTGCTTGCACTGATTCTGATCATCCCGTGTGCCGTAGCACTTGGTGCCGTGATCAGTCGACGCGTTGCGCCCTGGCTGACCCTGGTGGGGGCACTGGTGGTGCTGGGCCTTGCGATTGTCTCAGCATTGGAGGTACTGCGTACCGGCGTGTTGCGAGCTGCCTTGGGGTTCTTCACATTGGATTCACTCGGGGCACTTTATCTTCTTCTGGTTGCCTTTGTGGGCATGACCGCCGCATTGTATTCGATCAGCTACCTCACGGCGCGCCATCGTGAGGCGGGTGAGATCCCTCCCCGTTACCGCCAATACTACCCGTTGTTTAATTTATTTATGGCTTCCATGCTTGCGGTTCCGCTCGTCAGCAATCTGGCCGTGATGTGGATTGCAATCGAACTGACAACGATTTTTTCGGCTTTCCTGGTTGCCTATGAGGATCGTGCAGAAACGCTTGAAGCAGCGTGGAAGTATGTTGCTCTCACCAGTATGGGCGCGATGATCGCGCTGCTAGGTATATTGATTCTTTACTACGGGGTGCACCGGGCGGGGGAAGCGGTAAGTTGGTTCGGGCTCGTACGCGCATCGTCCACGATGGCTCCCGCCGTGCTACTGATCGGCTTTGTACTGGCATTGGTCGGCTTTGGGGCAAAAGCAGGACTGGTGCCGATGCATACTTGGCTTCCCGATGCGCACAGCCAGGCGCCGGCCTCGATCTGCGCCATTCTTTCGGGGGTGGAGACTAGTGCCGCACTCTACATGATTCTGCGGTTATATCCCGCACTCGCACGTAATCCGGGTATCGCGCATCCCAATATCTGGTACTTGGTTCCAGGGCTTATCACCGTGGGAACCGCCGCTTTCCTGGTCCTGCAGGTTACCGACTTCAAGCGCCTATTTGCCTACTCGACAATCGAGCATATGGGGATTATTCTCACTGCCAGTGGACTGGCTACCGCGGCAGCACACCTTGGAATGATAGACCAACTTTTTGCCCATGCCTTTACTAAATCGTTTTGTTTCTATGCCGCAGGGCTGGCAACGCTGGCCTTGGGATCACAGCGAATTCAAGGGAACCGGGGTCTGCTTAAGCGCTCGCCCGTCGTCGGTTGGGCGCTTCTGCTGGGGGCTCTAGCGATCGCCGGGGCACCACCTTTTGCCCTCTTTATTTCAGAGTTTCAGATCCTGCGGGCGGGATTTAGTGCCGGCGAATACGTTGCCACCGGGTTGCTTACGGTCTTCATTGTACTGGCGTTTATCGCAATTCTCTATCAAATCGGTGGCATCGTATTTGGTGAGCCGGATCCGGATCTGGAGGCGGTTGAGGCAGCACCTGTTCAGCGGTTGCCGGTAACGGGGGTGCTGGCTCTTGGTATCGCCTTCTTGCCTCTGCTGGTCTTCGGTTTCTACCTGCCTCCCCCGCTAAGTCAGTTGATTCATCAGGCGGCGGCGTTACTTGGAGGGGGGGCATGAACCGTTTCGAGATGCTGCAAAAGGAGGCGGATACCCTTCCCGGGGTGGGTGTTGAACACGATGCCCAGGGGAGACTGCTATTTACCGCCGTGCCTCAGGCGGTTCCGGAACTTGCTGTCTGGCTGAATGAGAGGGCGTTCGAGTTTGCCACGCTAGTAGTTGAGGAAACTGCGCCAGGGTTTCATTTAGTGCATTACTTTTTTTACGCTCGTGAGAGCGGCGAGAGGATCACAATCGAGGCCCATGTAGGCCCCGGCGTAGGCCTGCCCACTATCAGTGACCGGGTGCATGCCGCCGACTGGCATGAACGCGAGACTGAAGATTTGTTCGGCGTTTGTTTTACCGGGCATCCATTTCTCGGCGACTTCGTACTCCATGATGAGGATTGGCCCGAAAATATTTGGCCGATGCGTCATGATTTTGATCCTCGGGCATCGCACCCCCGGGGGAGGGGGTTAGATGAAGACTGGAGGCCACGCCGCCTGCTTGAGGAGCAAGGGGCACTTGAGTTTCCCGTGGGGCCGATCTGGGGCGACTATGGTGAGTCGGGTTTGTGTCTGCTGGAGACGCCGGGAGAACAGATTCGCCTAGCCCACATGCGGTTATTTTATAAGTATCGTGGCATAGAGAAAATCGCTGAGGGCGAACCACCAGATAAGGCATTGCTCTTGGCCGAACGTTTTAGCGGGAATGCCGCTTTTGCACATGCTCTTGCCTTTTGTCAGGCGATCGAGTCCATCGCAGGCGTCAAGATTTCCGAGCGCTCTCGGCGGCTGCGGGTGGTGTGTGCCGAACTCGAGCGTATGCGGTATCACATGACGGTAATTGCCGATCTTGCCGGATCTACGGGGCTTGCCGTTGGTAAGGCGATGGGGCAGGAACTCGAAGAGGAGTTACTGAGACTTACCGAAACGACCATGGGACACAGGTATCTTTTTGGTTTGGCTGTACCTGGGGGGCTTGCGCGCGATCTCCCCGATGCGGCCATCACCCGGCTACGAACCGAAATACCTTCCTTGATGCCGCGGATACAACGTTTCGGCCGCTGGCTCAAGGTGAGTTCCAGCTTTCTCGACCGAATCGAGGAAATGGGTGTACTCAGCACTGATGATGCCAAATTGTACGGAGTGGTGGGTCCGGTAGGTCGGGCCGCGGGGCGAGAGGCCGATCTACGTCGGGGCCTGCCTTATGCGGCTTATGACCAATTCCCTCCGGATATCATGGTGGAACAGGAGGGCGACGGTTATGCACGGTTACGGGTATTTTTACGCGAGATAGAGCAATCGGCCCGGCTGATCCTTGCGGCACTCGGGCATTTACCGTCGGAGACGGTGCGCACGGACTGTATGGCTGTGGACGGTAATGCTCTCGGTTGGGTGGAGGCGCCCGCCGGAGCAGCGTTTCACTGGCTGAAACTTGACGGGGATGGGTGCATTACCCGGTGGCGGGCAGGGACACCCGGGTTTCGTAACTGGCATGCCTTCCACCGGACGGTCGAAGGAGCCGCTTTCCAGGATTTCCCCATTATTCTCGCGAGCTTTGGCCTTTCAGTTGCGGAGAACGATCGCTAATGGCTAATTGGGTCTTGCATAGTCTGAAACGAGGTATCCGTACCGAACGGTACCGGGAGAGTGAGCCACTTCCCGCCGGTACTACTCCCGGGCGTCCCAAACCGCAACGCATGGATGAGTCCGCTGCGGCTGCACTGGCCGAATGTTGTCCTACGGGTGCGTTACAGGTGCAATCACCGGGTATTCGGGTCGATTTCGGTCGTTGCATTCATTGTCAGCGTTGCCGGGGAGATGAAGGGCTCGAATGGCGGCAAGATGCCACTTGGGCTACTCATCTCGAGGGGGCACAGGAATCGCTTGGCGGATCTTTTCGCCGGGCGCTGCATGTTCGCTATCTCGATGCTGGGGCCTGTGGCGGTTGCATGGGGGAGGCGCGTCTCATCGATGCACCACAGTATAACTTGCACCGCTACGGAATTTTCATCACGTCGACACCTCGTGATGCCGATCTCCTCCTGGTTGCAGGGCCGGTTACCGAGGCGCTGCGGCGACCGTTGCTCGATGCCTACGAGGCAATGCCAGAGCCGAAGCGCGTGGTGGCGATGGGGGTATGCGCAATCAATGGAGGCGTATTCGGTAAAAGCTTTGCAAGCTGTGGAGGTGCCGCGGAGGTGGTGCCGGTGGATATTGTAATCCCGGGGTGCCCGCCGCCACCGCGTGCGATTATCGAAGGCTTGCTGCTGGCCGTGGGCCGATCGCGTTCGGCGCAGGCGGTAGAGGCCCCTTGAGGCATGGGAATGTACGTTGCGGCATTTATAGCGCTTGGCATTGCCACGCTATTGGCGTTCATCCCCTACCCGCGGGTACGCGCCTGGCTAGTCGGAACCTGCTTTGTGGTTGTAAGTGGTTTCGTTGCCGCTGCCGGACTCATGGCGTTATTGGGTCACAGTTGGGGTAGTACGGCGGGGCCACTGGCTTTGTTGGAGTGGTTGAGTTTCGGGCTTGATCCATTCCGAGGTTTTTTCCTTATTGTCACAGCCGTTGTGTTCGCCACGGCGATACCACTGGTAGTGCATGATGTAATGACTTATACCCGCCGTCGGGCAGGCGCATTTCTTACTCTGATCGCCTTGCTCTATGCCGCCATGCTGGCTTTTTTTGCGGCGACTTCGGTGGTTTCTTTTGTGTTTGCCTGGGAAATCGCCGCACTCGCGATATGGGCTCTTGTTACCTTCGATTATCGCCTCAAAGGGCCGGTGGCGGCCGGTTATCTTACGCTCGCGCTGAGCGAGGTCGGCACACTGGCCGGGATGGCCGGATTGTTTCTTTTGGCTGCTTGGTCGGGTAGCCTGCAGCTGCACGTTTTGGGCAAGATGGGTGCAAGTTTGTCGGCTGCACCGCTATGGGCGCCGTTTCTGCTTACCTTCTTCGGCTTTGGGGTGAAAGCGGGAATCATCCCGGTCAACGCCTGGTTGCCAGAGGCTCATGGTTCCGCGCCCCGGTCGGTGTCGCCGATACTCTCGGGGGCGACCCTCAATCTCGGAGTATTTGCGCTGTGGATTATCGACGGTCCGATCGCGACCAGCCATCCACGCATGGCACTTCTGGTGCTGGTCGTGGGCGCAGCGACAGCGTTGACGGGGATTATCTACGCCTTGACCGAACATGACCTTAAACGGTTGTTGGCGCAGAGTTCGATAGAGAATTTAGGCATTGTGGTGGCGGCGCTGGGAGCGGGATTTGCATTTGTGGCGTTGGGTCATCCCTTGCTGGGCGGGATAGCGCTGGTGGCGGGGCTGTACCACATGGTGAATCACTCGGTGTACAAGACGGCGTTGTTTTTAGGGGCGGGAGCGATAGATCGGGCCACGGGAACACATGACCTGGATCGTCTGGGGGGGTTGATGCACCGGATGCCGTTGCTAGCGACGGTATTTCTGCTCGCGGCGCTGGCGATTGCGGCGTTGCCGCCGTTTGGTGGGTTTGTGAGCGAATGGTTGTTATTGGAGTCGCTGTTACGGGTAGTGCAGGTTGCGGCGGTTCCGGTGAGGGTGACTTTTGCCCTGTCCGGAGCGATGCTGGCATTGACGGCGGGGTTGGCGCTGACTTGTTTTGTGATGGTGGCGGGCACGGCGCTGCTGGGGCCGGCCCGCTCGCGGGAGGCGCGGGAGGCGGGGCGAGGGGTGCGAAGTGCGAGTTGGCCGATGTTGGTTCTGGTGGTGCTTTCTTTCGGCCTGGGGGTGCTGGCGACGGGATTTATTCCGCTGCTGGGAGGGTTGGTTAAGCCGCTTGCGGGAGCGGATCCGAGCGCGATATTAGTGCCGACATTCTTTGGCACGGGAGCGGGGTTACCGGCGGGGTTGGTGGGGGCGCTCGACACAATCGGTGCCGGTGTTGGGCGTGGGTTATTGCCGCTACGGGGCCTGGTGGTATTGCACTCGGGGGGGATGGCGACACCGGTAGTGTTTGCGATGTCCATGGGTCTGGCGGCACTGGTGATTGGGCTATTGCTGGCGCTGGTGTGGGTGCTGGTACACTTCGGTACCCGGCGGCGCAAGGTTGTGTGGCGGCGGGCGTGGAACGGCGGGCTGCGGGTATTGCGCCCGGAGATGAATTACACGGCTACGGGGTTTGCCGCCCCGGTACGGGTATTGTTCGATACCTTGCTACGGCCGACGGTGAATGAGCGGGATTCACGCCAAGGCGCCTTCACCACCGGGGTGGTATATCGCATGCAGATGGTAAATGTTAGCAACCGGATTTTTCTGTGGCCCGTGCGCCATGCGGCCGAGGCGATCGCCCATAGGCTGGCTCGACTGCACCATGGTACCGTGACACTGTATGCCGCCTGGATTCTCGCCGTATTATTGGCGGCTTTGGTTGCAGTCAAATTATCACTGTAAATTTTCTTTGAATCTTTTATCCGGTTTGAATTGCCGGGGGGTAAGAGCCTGATTGTCTATGAGCCTGTTTATCGCTATCTTTATTTTCCTGGGTGTAACACTGATCTTGGCGCTTGGGGCAGGCAAGCGGTTTACCCGGGTGCTACATGTGTGTGCCGGTTGGATCGCGGCGGTACTGGCGATAGCAACCGGCGTTGGGGCGCTCGTGGGCTGGATTGGGTTTCATGCAGCGGTTCCTTTTTCCATCCTGGGAAATATGCATTTCGCCCTTGATCCCGTGCGGGGGGGGTTTATTATCGTTGCCGCGGGGGTATATGCGGCAACACTGACCTTTGTGACCACGAGTACCGAACGCTATCCATCGCGTCGCGCCACGCTGTTCCTTTCCCTATACACCTTGCTGTTTGCGGCGATGCTGGGGATACTGGTTTCGGGTGATGTGATCTCCTTTATTTTTACCTGGGAGATTATGTCGCTTGCGTTATGGGGGCTGATCAGTTTTCGGATCCGTTCCATTCAACGTTGGAAAGCCTCTCTTCGTACCATTGCTTTTAGTGAAGCCGGTGTGATTGCGGGTCTGGCGGGGTTGTTGTTGCTTGCCGCCGGCGCCGGCAGCACGCAGCTTTCAGTGATTGCTGCGCGGGTCATGGATATACCTCCGGCCATTCGTTGGGTCGGTTTTCTTCTTACCTTCTACGGCTTTGGGGTCAAAACCGGGATCATCCCGGTCAACGTCTGGATGAACGACGGTTATGTGGCGGCACCGCCCGCGGTTCGAGCTCTATTTTCAGGAGCGACCCTTAATCTCGGAGTATTTGCGCTATGGATTATCGACGGTCCGATCGCGATCCATACGCCGTGGATGGGGCTAATCGTCCTGGTGACCGGGGCTATTACGGCACTACTTGGCATTATTTACGCCTTGACTTCACACGACCTTGATAAGGTGTTGGCGCAGAGTTCGATAGAGAATTTAGGCATTGTGGTAGCGGCGCTGGGAGCGGGATTTGCATTTGTGGCGTTGGGTCATCCCTTGCTGGGCGGGATAGCGCTGGTGGCGGGGCTGTACCACATGGTGAATCACTCGGTGTACAAGACGGCGTTGTTTTTAGGGGCGGGAGCGATAGATCGGGCCACGGGAACACATGACCTGGATCGTCTGGGGGGGTTGATGCACCGGATGCCGTTGCTAGCGACGGTATTTCTGCTCGCGGCGCTGGCGATTGCGGCGTTGCCGCCGTTTGGTGGGTTTGTGAGCGAATGGTTGTTATTGGAGTCGCTGTTACGGGTAGTGCAGGTTGCGGCGGTTCCGGTGAGGGTGACTTTTGCCCTGTCCGGAGCGATGCTGGCATTGACGGCGGGGTTGGCGCTGACTTGTTTTGTGATGGTGGCGGGCACGGCGCTGCTGGGGCCGGCCCGCTCGCGGGAGGCGCGGGAGGCGGGGCGAGGGGTGCGAAGTGCGAGTTGGCCGATGTTGGTTCTGGTGGTGCTTTCTTTCGGCCTGGGGGTGCTGGCGACGGGATTTATTCCGCTGCTGGGAGGGTTGGTTAAGCCGCTTGCGGGAGCGGATCCGAGCGCGATATTAGTGCCGACATTCTTTGGCACGGGAGCGGGGTTACCGGCGGGGTTGGTGGGGGCGCTCGACACAATCGGTGCCGGTGTTGGGCGTGGGTTATTGCCGCTACGGGGCCTGGTGGTATTGCACTCGGGGGGGATGGCGACACCGGTAGTGTTTGCGATGTCCATGGGTCTGGCGGCACTGGTGATTGGGCTATTGCTGGCGCTGGTGTGGGTGCTGGTACACTTCGGTACCCGGCGGCGCAAGGTTGTGTGGCGGCGGGCGTGGAACGGCGGGCTGCGGGTATTGCGCCCGGAGATGAATTACACGGCTACGGGGTTTGCCGCCCCGGTACGGGTATTGTTCGATACCTTGCTGCGGCCAACGGTGAATGAGCGGGCTTCACGCCAAGGCGCCTTCACCACCGGGGTGGTGCACCGCATGCGGCTGGTAAATATCAGCGAACGATTCATCCAGGCTCCCCTCGTTACTTGGGCACTTGCGATTTCAAGGGTGCTGGCGCGTATGCATCATGGCCGTAGCTCACTGTATGCGGGATATATTATGGGTATGCTTTTGGTTGCGCTGCTCGCTGCAGCGGCGGTGCTGAGATAGCAGAAGACAGTTGCTATGCTCATAAATCTAGCCGACTTGGAGGCCGAATAGGGTTGTCGCTTCGCTGCACGGAATCAGAGCGCTTCGGCCCGGCAGCGTTAGAGGGTAGGTTGCAATGACTTTTGGAGCTTGAGGCCATGGCAGACAACGATAGATCCAGCCTAAATGAGGCTCAGGCACGGCATGTGCTTGCGACATTTCGTCATATAGATGATTTAATGATGCGTGCTCTACGCCCGTTGGCGGTTACGGGGGATATGTTGACTGGAGAGCGTGGCGACTTTGATCCCGAGGAGGCTCGTGAGTTTACGGCCGCAATTGACGAATTACACCGGCGTATGGAACTGGCGGCAGCCGCGCTTGGTCTCAAGAGCGAGATTCAACCGGTTACCGGGCATTGGGCGGCTAAGGCTGCGCTTAGGTTGGCCGGGATTGCCTTGAGTGAACTTGAGCCCAAGCGCATGCAGGCCTATGGTGAGATACGAGCGGAGGCAGCCCAAAAACTCAAACAACAGATTGAACTCTTGCAACAAGCCTTGCGGGATACGGAACAAACACTACAGCAGTATTAGCCTGAGATATTGCATATTCCGGCCTAAGATGAACACTCATTCTGGTTCAAGGTGAACACTTTTAGTATCAATCGCATCTTTCCGGGGGTGATCTCGATCCTGCAGTGAGGCACGACGATCCGGCAGGGCTTCGATCTTTTCACGAAAATGGCATCTCCCCAACGCCCAGATCGCCTCCCGTATACGGTCGATATCCACTTGGGCCGGGCAGGCGCGATATAGTCGGCGGCAGACGGATCGCCTGGTGTCGGTGTTTCGATCAAGTCGGTGGTAGGGAAAATGCGGGGTTGCCAATGGGTTTTCATCCGCCTGGGCATTGTATCGGTAACTGGAATAAAGTAACAAGTAGTGCCCGCTGCCGATGAGTGTAGCGCTTATAGCGCCCTTCCCACAGCGTTCCTGTACTGTCATAACGGTGGTTGAAGTATTTGGACGTAGCGCCACCTGCAGATTACACCGCCTTGGGGAGGCTTTGTTCGGTTTCCGGCGTGATTAACAGGTGAACACGGTTAGTCATCAAGACATAAGCATGGATCGCACAGCCATGACGTGCCGCCGCTTTCTGTACGCACTCAAGATAAACGCGCAGTCCTCATCCCCGGCAAAGATCGGCTCCCGGTTATTACCGCGCTGGATAAGATGTTAAGCTTGTCCAGCATCAAGGTAACGGGGCAGACGGCGCCATCCGGATCCTTTCATATTGAAGAATCTTATCATATCAGTAATATCCAGGTAATTCGAGTCTAAGTCTTGTCCAATATGATCGGTTTCCACTCCGACAACGGCTCGGAATACATCAACAAGCGCGTCGCCGAACTGCTGGAGAAGCTGCGCATCGAGTTCACCAAGTCACGCTCACGGCACAGCAACGACAACGCGCCGGCGGAAAGTAAAACCGGAGCGGTGGTGAGAAAATACTATGGCTACAGCCATATCCCGCAACGCTGGGCGCCACTGATCAACGACTTCAATCAGCAGTATTTAAACCCGTACCTCAACTTCCACCGCCCCTGCTTTTTCCCGGAAACCCGAACCGACGCCAAGGGAAAACAGCGCAAAATCTACCGCTACGAGAATATGATGACACCCTATGACAAGCTCAGATCATTGCCCGGTGCATCAGGCTATTTAAAACCCGGACTCAGCTTTGAAATACTTGACCGCCTCGCTTACCAGATCAGCGACAATCAGGCGGCGGACCAGCTACAAAAGGCCCGCCAGACACTCTTCAAAACCATTCATGGACGGACTCTGAAAACCGGCTGACAGACCTACTTCTATTACCCTGCTTCAGACTCATTTATGGATTGGAAAATACTTTGTTTTCGACATCCAGTCTCTCGAAACAACGGCACAGAATCAGGGCATCCTCTCGCTTACCCGACTCATTTTGTGGATAATAACCGCTCCGCCGACCCACCTCATGAAAACCAACACTTTGGTATAGGCTTCGCGCAGAAACATTCGAAGGGCGGACCTCGAGAAACATGCGGGTTGCTCCACCGTGTACGGCAAGAGCGCATAGATGATGCAGGAGAAAACGACCATAGCCTCGACCTTGATAGTCGGGGTCAACCGCGAGGTTGAGCAAATGTGACTCTCCAACCGCGATAGATGCCAGGCCATAGCCGATCAGCCAATTCTTGATCGCAAGCCCCCAACTGCTATACCCGATACGCAGGCAATCGGCGAAAATTCCCTTGTTCCAGCCCTGTCGATAGGTCCGTGTCTCGATCTCGACCACCCGGGATAAATCGGTCAAATCCAACGGGCGCAGACTGGGTACCGGGGCATGAACGACGGCGTTCATGGTTGGCTAGTCACGGTGCGAGGTGCGGCGGTAGTCAACGCCAATTTTAGATCCTGCCAGGCCGCAGCCTTTGCCTCCGGCCGGCGCAATAGATAGGCCGGATGATAGGTAGCCACAAGTTTGCGGCCACCCAAAGCATTATGCACCTTGCCACGCAACCTGGAAAGCGCGGAGTCAACACCCAGAAGGCGTTGCGCCGCAACCCGCCCAAGGGCCAAAATCAGTGCCGGGTCAACCCATTCAATCTGTCGGAGCAGATACGGCCAACATGACTCGATCTCCACGGCCGAAGGATCGCGATTACCGGGAGGGCGGCATTTGACGATATTGGCGATATAAACCCCATCACGCCTCAACTGTAGTGCCGCAAGCATAGCATCGAGGAGTTTGCCGGCACGGCCAACGAACGGCTCACCACGCTGATCCTCCTCGGCCCCCGGGCCCTCGCCGATAATCATCCAGCGCGCCGTATGATCCCCCGTTCCAAACACGGCTACATGGCGTCCCTCGGCCAGATCACAACGGGTGCACCGCGCCACTTTCCCGGCGAGATCGTCCCAATCGAGTGCCACGGGACCAGACCCGTCATTAAGGGATACGGTTGCAACTTCTCCAGCGGCTGGAGTCATCTCTGGTTTCGTGGAAATCTCAGGCGTCATCTCCAAGCGTGTAACAGATCGTTGGGAGTAGGCGTCATCACGCAGTATCCAAGCGTTCAGGTCCATCGCTTGAAGTGCTTCCAGTTGATCCCGCCGCATCAATACCGGCGCCGCCGACGGCGCTCAATTCTGACCAGCCACCATAAAGGTGCCGAGAGAGCATAGATGAAAAACACTCCGAAGAGTACCCCGGGTGGTGAAAGACTAATGGCTACAAACAACAATGGCACTAGAATAACGGACGGAAAGGCAAGACGGCGGTCAAGCTTGAATTCTTTAAAGCTGTAATAACCAAGATTCGAGAGCATCATGACTCCAGCGAACAGGGTCAAACCGAGTGCCGGCAAGGCAATCACCTGCATCGATAACCCCAAACTCTGGCTCAGCCAGACCAGACCGGCAAGTAATGCCGCCGCCGCCGGGCTCGGCAAGCCCTGAAAATACCGCTTTCCAACCTTGCCGGCCCGGGCATTGAATCGGGCTAGCCGCATTGCGGTGGCCGCAGCATAGAAAAAAGCCACCAGCCAACCTACATTGGCCCAGGCGGGGCCATATTCGGTTAGGGTCGGAAAAGCAAACCGATACATAACCAGAGCCGGTGCCAGGCCAAAGGCAATTACATCCGAAAGGCTGTCATATTGAGTACCGAAGGCGGTTGCCGTGCCTGTCAGACGCGCCACCCGCCCATCCAATCCATCCAGAACCATGGCGATAAAAATAGCAATCGCGGCCAGGGTAAACTGTCCATTCATGGCGGCTACGATGGAATAAAACCCCGCAAACAATGCCGCAGTGGTAAACAGATTGGGTAGCAGAAAAATTCCCCGCCGACCGAAATGGCGCCCCGGTTCCCCACCGTTTTGCGGTACCGACGAAGACGATGACAGGGAGTAGAGATGTCTGGGTTCGGATTTCATACTATTAGCATGCCATGAAATCAACTTTCCGGGTGTGGCTTATTTCGCAACAGCCGGTTACGTACAATTTCAAGCGGATGCGATTCAAGGCGATGAACCTCGGCAATCAACTCCGGAGCCCCACGGTTCATCTCCTTGGCGAGCGCTGCGGAAAAACTCCCTTCCTGGATTTCCGTTAGCAACGAGCGCATGGTGGAGCGGGTGTTTTGATCGAAAATACGCTTTTCCGCCCCGAGGGCGCCGAAAGCAGCGGTGGATGACACACCGGCCCGCATGCCAGCAAAACCGCGGGTAAACAGGATATCGGTCATGTATTTGACCTCCTCGAAGCAGCAATAGTAAGCCACTTCGGGCTGATACCCGGCCTCGACCAGTGTTTCGAAAGCGGTTAGGATCAATCCGGTCAAGCCGCCCACCAGCACTGCCTGCTCGGAAAAAAGATCGGTTTCGGTCTCCTCCGCGAAACTGGTCTCCACCGCGGCCACCCGATCGTGGCCCAGTGCGCGGGCATAGGCCAACATGCGCCGCTGTGCCCGCCCGCTGGCATCCTGCCCAACCGCAAGAAACCCAGCCGTACCGCCGCCGGCCATATAACGCGCCCGAAGCACCTCACCGATCGCGGCGGGCGCCACGAGTATCACATCCAGATCGGCACGGGGCTTGATCAACCTATAGTGGATGTTATAGCCATGCGCAAATACCAGTGCGGCGCCTTTTGCCAGCATGGGCGCTATCGTATCGCGATAGAGCGCAGGCTGGACCTCGTCCGGAACCAGCAGCGCAAGCATATCGGCTTGTGCGGCAGCCTTTTCAATACAAAGCACATCGAAACCATCGGCACGGGCCGGTGCAACACTCGGGGAACCGTCACGCAATCCAATGCAGACCGACGCCCCGGAATCCCGCAAATTGAGTGCCTGTGCCCTGCCCTGGGATCCATAGCCGATGACCGCCACCCGCTCATGCTCCAGGCTTACCGCCTCGAAGGCTTCTCGTGGAATAAGGCTCACACCGATTTCCTCGGTTGGTTCATGTCGATAGAATAAACTACTTTCAATTACCCAAACTGCTATGCGCCTGTCTGAATTGCTCGTACACACTCTGCGCGAAGCCCCGGCCGAAGCCGAAATACCCAGCCACCAGTTGATGCTTCGTGCCGGGCTGATCCGCCAAAATGCAGCCGGAATATACACCTGGCTTCCTCTTGGGCTCAGGGTCCTCAACAAGGTAACGCACATTGTGCGCGAGGAAATGCAGCACATCGGGGCAATTGAACTGTTGATGCCCATGGTACAGCCCGCTGAATTGTGGCGTGAGTCGGGCCGCTGGAACCAGTACGGGCCCGAGTTGCTACGGCTACAGGACCGCCGCGGGCGGGAGTTTTGTCTCGGTCCCACCCATGAGGAAGTCATTACCGACCTGATTCGCAACACGGTCAGATCCCATCGCCAACTCCCTCTTACCCTGTTTCAGATTCAGACTAAATTCCGTGATGAGCAACGGCCTCGATTCGGGATCATACGTGCCCGCGAATTTTTGATGAAAGATGCCTATTCCTTCCATCTCGACGTGGAATCGCTCGATGAAACCTACATGCGCATGTACGCGGCCTATTCCCGGGTGCTGGAACGCATCGGCCTGGATTATCGCGCCGTCAAGGCGGACACGGGTTCCATCGGGGGTGATGTCTCGCACGAATTCCACGTCTTGGCGGAAAGCGGGGAAGACACCATCGTTTATGCTCCCGACGGTGCTTATGCCGCCAACCGGGAACTAGCCGAGGCGCGGCCATCCCGAAAGCGGCGCCCCGCCGCCGAAGCAAGCCTGGCGCGCGTTGCAACCCCCCATGCCTACTCCATCGCCGATGTCTCAAAATTGCTGGATATCCCGCCGTCACATTGTGTCAAGACACTTTTGGTCAAGGGCAGCGAAACACCGGCCGTAGCCCTGATCTTACGTGGTGACGACGAACTTAATCCGGTCAAGGCGGGCCATCTGCCTGAGGTCGTAAGCCCACTAAAATTATTGGGTGAGGAAGAAGTGCGTAAACTTGGAAGTCTGGAGTTCGGCAGCATTGGCCCGGTAGATTTGGAATTTCCGGTGATCGCCGATCGTGAGGCCGCCTTGTTAGCCGATTTCTGCTGCGGGGCGAATACTCCGGGCGAACACCTGACCGGCGTCAACTGGGGACACGATCTTCCCGAGCCCGCGGTAGCCGATATCCGCTTGGTAAAAGAAGGGGACCGCAGCCCCGAGGGCTCCGGGCGACTGTCTTTTGCCCGCGGAATCGAAGTCGGCCATATATTCAAGCTAGGCAAGCGCTATTCCACCAAAATGAATGCCGTGGTCCAAGACAGCCATGGGGCTGAAAGACCGCTAATGATGGGTTGCTATGGTCTGGGTATATCGCGCATCGTAGCGGCCGCAATAGAGCAAAACCACGATACCCGAGGCATTCTATGGCCCCCTGGAATCGCCCCCTTCTCGGTCATAATTATTCCGCTCGGGGCACAGCATTCAGCGGATATCCGGGGGGCTGCAGAACGGCTGCATGACGAACTCCATCAGGCTGGGCTTGAAGTAGTTCTTGATGACCGCTGCCTGCGAGCCGGCGTCATGCTCAAGGATTCCGAGCTTCTGGGTATTCCCCATCGCCTGGTAATCAGCGCGCGCAGCCGGGAGAAAAATATAGTTGAATACCAAGCTAGGGGAGCCGTATCCAGCGAAGATCTGCCTCGGGAAGGGCTCATTGATACTTTGCGTAAACGCCTGATGAGGCAATGAACGGCATCCGTGCGGGATTCGTTGTTGTGCTGGGCCTGCTTGGCGGGATATTTACGGCTGTCTCAACCTCGGCAAAACCGGTGGTCACCAACAGCACTACCCTCGCCACCGCGGTCAGATCGGCCTTTCTCCGCCCCGCGCCCACCCTCAGGCGGAACTACACCCAGACGGTTTGGTTTAGAGTCATGAGTAAACGCCTCCAACGCTACATTCCCCAATCCGGACGCCGGCGTCACCTATTGTTGCTGGTTTGGGCGGAAGCATCCCGTGCCAAGATCTCTCCCAGCTTGGTGCTGTCCGTCATCAATGTAGAAAGTAATTTCAATTCCTGGGCGGTATCGGCGACGGGGGCCCAAGGGTTAATGCAAATCATGCCATTTTGGCTAAAAAAAGCGGGCAGACCAAGCGACAACCTATTCAATCCGGAGACTAATCTACGCCTGGGTTCCGCCATTCTCGCCTGGTATCTCAAGCGCGCTCGGGGAAATATTCCGCTTGCGCTACAGAACTATTACGGCAAACGCTATGGCAACCATTACGCCGAACGTGTACTCAGGCTACTCAGCACACGCTGGAACTGGCGCTAAGTGCCTGTCGGATTTAAGGGAACAATCTACTGCATCGGCAGAATAGCGGTCAAAGTACCTCCAGTTTCCTGTTACACCGGCCCCCTATGCGTCGCCAGAAATATTTTGACCCACTTTCCAATTGTACCCGCTGCAATCCGCCTAAATTCGACAGACTCCAGATAACGGGGTTACAGGATCCGAAAAACCCCATTGGCCTCAGTCGATACAGCGGCTGTGGTTTCGGCATATATCTCATCCACATATGCCGAGAGTGGTCCCGTTGCCAGCCAATCCGCGAGCGCATCAAGCTGCTCGGTATCCCCACAGGCCAGTACCTCAACGCGCCCATCGGGAAGATTACGAGCATAACCTCGCACCCCAAGATGCCAAGCCTCGGTAGCGGTTGTAGCCCGAAATCCTACCCCCTGCACTCGCCCCGATATCCAGAAGTGCCGGCACATAAGCACACCCTCCTACAAAAAGCGTGAGGCTCCCGAAGGAGCCTCACCATTTTAGCTTAATGAGATCGATTCGATCTTCTTACCGACCACCACCCACCATGCTGTTCATTTTTGACTGTTGCTGCCGCACCCAAGCTTTATCCCGGGATAAAGCCCGACCGTTTTTCCAAGCGCCTCGTGTCCTGGCGTAATGAATGGCATCTTGGGCTCCGGTTTTCAGCGGATTGAGCCAAATATCGAATTTCTGATTCGAATAGATCAAATCAGGGTTCTTGATTTGATTTGCATTATGCAGATAAATCAGCGGCCATTCGAAAGGATTACCGTAGATTGAAGGCTTTTTGGCGATATTCCATAGATTATCTCCTTTGACGACGGTATATGTAGTCTGAGCCGCCTTGATTTGGGATACCAATGCACTCAAGGTATCGTATGCATTTTTACCTTGATTGTTGGCAATAGCCGTCTCCCCCTGCTGTAGCTGCGACTGCTCGGCAGCATTTAGGTTCGTGTGCTGACGCGCCACCTGATCAAGCTTACGCGCCTTGTCAAGGTAGTATTGGTTGATATCTGAATCGGTTCGTTGGATAACCTGGTTGGCAAGCGACTGGGCCTGTTGATTGTTCGGAACCTCGGCTGCCTTTTTGGCCTGCTCGAGCAACGCCTGGGCCTGAGTCACTGATATGCCTAACTGCTGGGCATGGTTGATACCTTGCTGCGCATTGGCTAAGGCCTGTTCGGTCGCCGCACTTGGCTTGGGCGGTGGGGCCGGCTTCTGATGCGCACAACCTGCAAGCACACCGACAAGCGTGACCGCAATTCCCAACTGAAGCATACCGCGCTTGGTGATCATGATGCTGTACTCCTCTGACTATATTTCGGTCGTTTAACCATTCCTACCACCATGAAATCATGGCACCAAAATCCTGTCCTGTCAAGGTGCAAGCGTACAGTATCCTCCCTTCCGGGCGGCAATCGCCGTAGCCAGGTGGGAATCCCGAATAGCGCGTTTGGCGCTCGTTCGTGCCCGGCTATAGTCTCGGCCACGCAAGGCAAACTCCGCGTCATCCAGCCAATGCTCCGCCGCAGCATATCGGGCCGATGCATAACACAGCGCCCCGGACCGGGCGGCGGCATGCAAAGCCTGGCGGGCATTGCTCATCGGCTGTACCGGTGCCGCCACACAAGCTCCCAGGACGGAACTTAAAATAATCACCCAGGCACTACGCATCACACACCGCATACGAGATTTTCTCCCTTAACGCTAGCAGTGATGCCGTCCTAGGTCAAGAAGCCCCCATAACCTCCCGCCCATGGCCTACAATCTTTCAAATATATTCCCGATAGGCACCAAATGAGCCTGATATTTCGCCCTACCCACTGCAACGCCAAATTAAGGGGCATGACAAAGTTTGCGCACCGGAAAGAATATCGATCGGATAGCGTAAAATCTTTACAAGATTTTCTTGATACCAGTAATACTAAAATTTTGGGGCGACCGGTTGGGAAACTCGAACAGCTTCCCGAACGTACGCTGGAAACACCACTATGAGGCCGGTTATTCTCGTAGTGTATTACAGTCGTCATGGGGCCACACGCATCATGGCGGATAGGATCTGCCGCGGCATAGAGGAGATTCCCGGAACCGAGGCCCGTTTACGAACCGTACCGCCGGTATCTACCGTCACCGAAGCTTGTGAACCGGAGATCCCCGAACACGGCCCGCCCTATGCCACCCGCGAGGATCTAGCAGATTGTGCCGCACTGGTGCTAGGCAGCCCTACCCGCTTCGGGAATATGGCCGCCGCCTTGAAGTATTTTCTTGATGGAACCGCCCCCGAATGGCTCACCGGCACCCTGGCGGGGAAACCCGCCGCAGTGTTCACTTCCAGCTCTACCCTGCATGGTGGGCAAGAATCCACGTTACTCAGCATGATGCTGCCGCTAATGCACCACGGCATGGTTCTGCTGGGTCTGCCTTATAGCGAAACGCAACTACAATCCACCCATAGTGGGGGAACTCCCTATGGCCCCAGCCATCTTGCCGGGCTCCACAATGATCGGGGTCTGGACAAAGACGAAGCTGAACTCTGCCGGGCACTCGGCCGGCGGATCGCCCGGCTGGCTCTCAAGCTGCGCGACGCGCCGGACGAGACGGCAAGATAGCCGGGCGAATACCCCGCGGCTCGGAATCATTCCACCCAGGCACGAATATTTTCGAAAAGGCGCAGCCAGGGTCCTGTTTCCCCCCAAGTCGCCGGGTGCCATGAATGTTGCAGTGTGCGGAGTACTCGCTCGGGATGGGGCATTATGGCCAAGATCCGTCCATCCTTATTCGTGAAACCCGTCACCCCACCCGGTGAACCGTTTGGATTGGCCGGATAGGTCATGGCCGGGCACCCCGCCTTCTCGACATAGCGCAACACCACCTGTCGGGACGCCACCAGGCGGTCCAAATCATGCTCATCGGCGAATTCCGCACGCCCTTCCCTGTGTGCCACGACCACCGGCAATACCGATCCGGCCATGCCATTCAAGAAGGGAGAAACCGATTCCAGCACCTCTACCAACACCAAGCGGGCCTCGAATTGCTCGGACCGGTTCCGACGCAACCGCGGCCAACCCCCGGTGCCTGGAATCAACTCGGCCAATGCCGCAAGCATCTGGCATCCATTACAAATGCCCAGGGCGAAATGCTCATCAGCGGCCAGGAATCGCTCAAATTCATTCCGCAAGCGCGGATGATAGAGAATAGATTTAGCCCAGCCCTGCCCTGCCCCCAGCACATCGCCATAAGAAAATCCTCCAGGTGCGACCAGGCCGGAGAACCCGGCCAGGTTGCGGCTTCCGGCGGCCAGTTCACTCATATGGATATCAATGGCATCAAAACCCGCACGATCAAAAGCGGCGGCCAACTCACGGTGCCCATTGACACCCTGCTCGCGCAAAATCGCAACCTGCGGACGGTGAACAGACAAGCCCGGCGCAAGACGCGAAGCCGGATCAAAGCCGAGCCGTGTGGCTCCCAGTCCCGGGGCCTCCGGATTGCATTTCGCATCATAGGCCTCGCGAGCACATTCCGGCTCATCCCGCAGACTCCGCAAGCGCCAATCAACCTCAGACCAAAGGCGCTGGACTTGCGTCCACTCAGCCATATACAGGCATCGATCCCCTACGCGAAATACCAACCGATTATCTTCCCGTGGGGTACCCAGCCGGTACAAACAGGAGGCGAGTCCTGACATGGAAAATTCCATCTTCACTTTCTCGATGTCCGCAACGCGAACCTGGATTACCGCACCTAGTTCTTCGGCAAAAAGCGCGGCGAGGGGCTCCGGATCCAAGTCGGCCACATTCACATTGAATCCCATGTGCGCGGCCAGTGCCATTTCAATTAGCGTCACTGCCAAGCCGCCGTCGGACCGATCATGGTAAGCCAGGATGCGGCCTTCCCGAGCCAGTTTGCGCAAGGCCATAAAAAATCCCTTGAGCCGCTCGGGATCGACCAAGTCCGGTACCGGATCACCGCTTCTTTGGAACACCTGGGCAAAAGCACTCCCACCGAGGCAGTTGGCTCCCGTGCCCAGGTCGATCAGCCACAGCTCGGTTTCCGGTTCCGCGGCCAACTGTGGTGTCAAAGTTGTACCCGCATCGATAACCGGTGCAAAAGCGGACACCACCAGGCTCAATGGCGAGCGGACTTCCTGCTCGCCGGCGGAATCGGTCCAGGCAGTACGCATGGACAGGGAGTCCTTGCCGACGGGTATTGCCACTCCCAAGGCCGGAGCTAACTCCGCTCCTATCGCCTGCACCGCCCGATACAGATCGGCATTATCCGCTGGTGTACCCGCCGCCGCCATCCAATTAGCCGACAGGCGCACATCGGTCAGGCGTTCGATATCGGCTGCCGCCAAATTGGTAATAGCCTCCCCCATGGCCATGCGCGCCGAGGCCACCGCATCATAAACTGCCACCGGCATCCGTTCACCGATGGCCATTGCTTCGCCACTGCACCCGCGATAATCGGCAAGCGTTACCGCCACATCGGCCACCGCAACCTGCCATGGCCCGACGAGTTGATCACGAGCGACCAGGCCGCCGACGCTGCGGTCGCCGATGGTGATCAGAAATTCCTTGTCACCGACACCCGGCAGAGCCAATACGCGCTCGATCGCCGTGGATACCGATATCCCCTCAAGCGCAGGTGGTATGGGAGGTTTATCCACACGAGTCTGGCCGCTTACTTCCAACGGCGGAAGGTCACCCAACAAGGTCTGCATCGGAAGATCCACCACCGTCTGCCCGGTACGGCCATCATGAACCACCAAACGCCTGGCAGCGGTCGCCTCTCCGATTACCGCCCAGAGACAACGTTCGCGTTCGGCAACCGCGGCAAAGCGGGGTTCATCCTCCGGCGCGATCGCCAAGACATAGCGTTCTTGAGCCTCATTACACCAAAGCGCCAATGCGCTCATTCCCGGCTCGGCACTGGGAACCCGCTCAAGGTAGATCCGTCCGCCACAATCCGCCTCATGCAACAACTCCGGCACCGCGTTGGCAAGCCCACCGGCGCCGACATCATGAATGGCCAATACGGGATCGGCTTTGCCCAGCGCCAGCATCACCTCGATAACCTCCTGAGCGCGACGTTGCATTTCGGGATTATCGCGTTGCACCGAGGCAAAATCCAGCGCCGATTTTCCTCCTCCGGTGCGTGACGAAGCGGCCCCTCCCCCCAGACCGATTTCCATTGCCGGCCCGCCGAGTACGATAATTTTGCTCCCGGGGCGAAAAGATTTTTTCTCGACCAATTCCCGGTGAATGGTTCCGAGCCCACCCGCGAGCATCAAGGGCTTGTGGTAACCGCGGTAAAGCCCCACGTCTCCTCCAGGATCTGGGATACAAAAACTGCGAAAAAAGCCGCCGATGGCGGGACGGCCGAATTCGTTATTGTAAGAGGCTGCTCCGATCGGCGCTTCAAGCATAATATGAAGCGCACTCGCCAGACCCGGCGGTGGCGACGGGGCGCACTCCCAGGGGCGTGGCGCACCGGGCAAGTACAGATCCGATACCGCAAACCCGGTTAATCCCGCCTTCGGAGTGCCGCCACGCCCGGTCGCCGCCTCATCGCGTATTTCCCCGCCCGAGCCGGTCGCTGCACCCGGAAACGGGGCGACTCCGGTCGGGTGATTATGGGTTTCCACCTTGATGACGATATCCAGCCAAAGCGGTTGCTCGTGGTAGTGCCCGGTAACAGGATCAGGCGAAAACCACCGGGCTCGATGACCCTCGACAACCGCCGCATTGTCCCGGTAGGCCGAGAGGATCCCATCCGGGTGGGCATTGTAGCTTGCACGAATGCAATCAAAGAGAGACCGTGGCTGGGGCTTTCCGTCGAGCGTCCACCGCCCACGAAAAATTTTGTGCCGACAATGCTCGGAATTAACCTGGGCAAACATCATCAATTCGGTTTCGGTGGGATCGCGCTCAAGTCGGCCATAGGCCTCGATAAGATAAGACCGTTCGGCAACACCTAGCGATAAACCCAATCGGGAATCGGCACTGCGCAATGCCTGCTCGCCCCCAGTGGAGAGTGGTACAAACCGATCGGGCGGCGGTTCAAAATGACGGAACAGGCACTCGGCCGTATCCAACGATGGCAGCAGCACCTGGGTCAGGCGATCGGACAATAAGTTTTCAAGAATTTGCCACTCGGAATCCTCCGGCCCGGGCACCTCGCCCTCGAGTACCCAGGCAATCCCCCATTCGATACGGCCCAGATCGCCTAAATCGCAATGAACGAGAATTTCGCCGGCCTTGCTTGACCAGGGCGAGAAGGTTCCAAAGCGTGGCAAGACGTACACACTCGCAGCCACCGGGGTGACGCTCGCACCGAGTATCGCCGCCAGCCGCCGGCTGCGGGATTCTTCCGCCGGAGCCTCGCCCGCGAGCAGATAAATCTGCCTGGCCGCAACCAGGTGTAATCCGGGCAGCGCTGCAGTAAGCTCATCCCCCAATCGGGCCAGCCGAAAAGGAACCAAGGCGGAAGAACCGTAGAGAACGTGCATAGAGCCTCGCTACAGAATTTGCCAAGCCAGACCCAACGTCTGGTCGGCGATGAGGATTTCCTCCGCGTCACAGCCAAGTACGCCGGCCATTGTGCTGCGCGCGAGTTCGGGGCGGTTGTTCTGCTCCGATAAATGGGCCAACACCAGCACCCGCAAACCCGAGGTACCGCAACCGGCGACGAAACTCGCTGCTTGGCCATTATTAAGATGCCCCCAATCACCCCCCACACGCACCTTAAGGGCAGACGGATAGGTCCCATCCGCCAGGAGGCGGGTATCATGATTGGATTCGATAATCAACCCCTGAAGGGTTCCCATTCGGCTTTTCAGATACGGCGTTACATGGCCCAAATCAGTCAACAGGGCCAACCGGGTGACACCGTCGGTGAATAGAAACTGGGTCGGCTCGGCCGCGTCGTGGGGTACCACAAGCGGAGTGATCTCCAGATCGCCAACGACAAAAGGCACATCGGGATCAAATACCATGGTCGTTTCCGGAAGGCCTTTGCCCAGTCCGGCACGACGGGTGCCAGTGCTCGCCATGACTGGAATCTGCCAGCGCTCGGCCAAGCGCCCGACGCCGACGATATGATCGGAGTGCTCGTGCGTTACCAGCATCGCATCCAGGCTCTGGGGGCTAATGCCGAGCCGGGCCAGGCGGCGCTCGGTCTCGGCAGCGGAAAAACCGCAATCGACTAACACCCGGGTTGTACCGACGCGAACCAGGGTCGCGTTTCCGCGGCTGCCACTACCGATACTGGCAAACTCCAGTGCCACTATTCTCTCGTTCCGGGTTTTCCTGGCGTATAGATCGGCAGCGTTGTCACCGATCCGGACTTAACCGTCGACATCTTAGCCACCCCTTCGCGCGCCACCTCGTCGATTCTCACAATGGTATGCAGCGGGATATAGCTGCGTTTGACTCCACTGAATTCGGCGGCAAGTTTTTCCGCTCCCGGATCTACTACGATTTTTGAGGTCTCCCCGAAGCTAAGCTCCTCAACCTCCACGAATCCGAACAAGCTACCCTGCGAAATGCGACGTGCATAGATCTCATAGACCTGATCGCGGTTGTGAAAAATTATTTTATAAATATGCTGGGTCGACATCCGCTCCTTGTCCTCTTATGGAAGATTGCATCCGGTATTGTCCCATATAATTTGTCATGCGCATCCGGTTCCATCCGCCTCCAACCGCTCGATCCCACCCATCCAGGGATGCAATACCTCGGGGATTTGCACCGAACCATCGGCTTGCTGATAATTTTCCAATACCGCAACCAGAGTTCTCCCCACCGCCAAGCCGGATCCGTTCAGGGTATGCACCCAGCGCGGTTTGGCGGCTGCGGAGTCGCGGAACCGGGCCTGTAGCCGACGCGCCTGGAAATCTTCGAAATTACTACAGGAAGAAATTTCCCGGTATCGGTTCTGCCCCGGCAACCAGACCTCTAGATCATAAGTTTTGGCCGCTCCGAACCCCAAATCACCGGCGCAAAGCGCAACCACCCGATAGGGCAACCCAAGGGCTTGCAACACCGCTTCGGCATGACCGGTCAAAGCCTCCAGGGCCGCATAGGAACACTCCGGTTGGACGACCTGCACCAGTTCAACCTTTTCGAACTGGTGCTGACGAATCATGCCCCGGGTATCCTTTCCATAACTTCCAGCCTCCGAGCGGAAGCAGGGAGTCTGGGCCATCATGCACAGCGGCATGCTAGCGGCAGTCAGAATTTTGTCACGAATCAAATTGGTAAGCGGTACTTCTCCGGTCGGGGTGAGGTACCAATTGCGCTCCCCAGTAAGCTGAAACAGCTCGGCCTTGAACTTGGGCAACTGACCGGTTCCGGTCAGGCTGTCCGTATTGACAAGATAAGGGACGTACAACTCTTCATACCCATGACGTTTGCGGTGCAACTCGAGCATGAACTGTACCAACGCCCGATGTAGCCTGGCAAATGCTCCACGGAGTACTACGAACCGACTCCCCGTGATCCGGGCGGCAAGTCCAAAATCCATGCCCCCAAGCATCTCGCCAAGGGTAACGTGATCACGCGGATTAAAGTCGAACTTAGGGCGCTTTCCCACTCGGCGTATCTCGACATTATCGCTTTCGTCGACACCATTGGGCACCGATTCGTGAACCTGGTTAGGCACCCCGAGCAAAAAATCGTGAAGTTCGGCCTCCAATGCCGTGAAGCTCCGCTTGAGTTTCGATTCCTTCCGATTCAGCTCACCCGCCTCGGCAAGCATTTCCGTGATTGCCTCACCGCATACCTTGGCTCGTCCTATGGCCCTTGAAATTCTGTTACGTTCGGCTCGCAGCGCCTCCAGCTCGGTCTGGGTACGGCGACGCTTGGCCTCCAGCGCTTCGAAGCGTACCTGGTCAAAAACATAGCCCCGGCGAGCGAGATTAGCCGCCACCACCGCAGGCTCACGGCGTAACCGCTGGGGATCAATCACGGTTCGACCCTAATCCCCATACAGACCGGCCTGATAAATTTTTTCTTCGCCGCCCGTTCGGCACGACCGGTATCGCCATGGTCGGCGATGTTTCGATACCCCGAAACTTCGAGTACCGCTGGCACCCATGCCGCTTGAACCATTGCTCCATGTATCCCCCATTCCCGGAGAAACGGAATCTCATACCCATAGCAGGCCGAAACTCATAATCGCTCCCGAAAGTAACACCCATCCAGGCCGTACCAGCCTCCAATTGCACTCACAATAATGCTGGAGTCGTAGTGTGACTGCAATGTCAGAAACTAGAGTTCCTCGATTCGCCATGGTAATCATGGGCCAAAGAGCTAATGTCAAATCTGGTGTATGACTGATGGTCATGGTCAGGCGGCCTTCCTGCTGATTACCCGCTCATCGATTCCGTCGATGAACTGGATTCCTTCAATGACATCGGCCAGT
>Ga0256829_1000880_pt1 | contig 26809 bp, 30 predicted proteins | sample 131447metaG_FD_185979 | JGI IMG/M metagenome (GOLD analysis project Ga0256829, IMG submission 185979) | Hydrothermal vent microbial communities from Lau Basin, Pacific Ocean - 131-447 | ecosystem: Environmental > Aquatic > Marine > Hydrothermal vents | place: Pacific Ocean: Lau Basin | collected... | reverse complement strand
CTGGGCTATTTTGTCCCTCATACTAATACCTATCTCACGCTTATACTCCTCTATTATATGTGGTGGTATATGTACCAACATGGCTTGATATGAATATGTCTCAGCCTGCATCTGTTCTGTCTCTGTGAGCTCTATACATCTTTTGTGTTTATATGGATAATGATACTTCGTTCTATTCTGAAACTTGTCCTCTAATACATCCAGTGCATTCGCTACTTGTGCTAGCTTCGTCTTAACTACACTATCCTCGCCACCACCCTGCACTGCATGTATTACATCCGCCAAGAACTTATATGGCAGTGCAGTATTGTTGTTATATGTTGATAATATTAATATCTTGTATATGAATGGTCTATGCTCCTCATCCAAGATGTTGTTGAAGCTCTGTGGCCCCTCAACTATTGACTTAAGTATACGCCCTGTGTATGATGAGTGCTTGTCAATCATATGGGACTTGTACTTAGTCTCTGGTGCACGCTTAGTAAGCTCCCTCTTATACTTGGTTGGCTCAGACTGGTATAGATGCAATAGATAGTTAGCTACGGCTTGTATCTCCTCATGGTAGTCCTGTGTATACTCCTCAAACATCTCTTGTATACGGTCCGCGTCGTCCTCACTAAGCTTAGGTGTAAGTGGCTTGTTATTGTCATCCAGCTCTAGATGCTGAGGAACTATTACCCACAGCCTACGGTCTGTATCATCTATCGGAAAATAGTAGTTAGAGCTCACGCCCATGCTGATGGTTGACAGTGTGGCCGTTGTTATACCTCCATACTTCTTGTTTACAAGTTTACGTTGCCCTCCACTAGTAAAGTCTTTTATGAACGCATACACTGCAGCCCATGTCTTAGGCCCTAGCTTCTGTAGGTCATTAAACCCCAACCACTTTGTAGCCAAGGTAATGTCACCCCATCCTGAGGCTGCATCTTCTGGTGTTATTCCTCTAGCAGATGCTATCAATGCCTGAGGTAGTGCCGAGGCAAGCGTTGTCTTCCCAGTTGCAGTTTCAGGTGATATAATCATACACACGGTTTGAGGCGGGTTGGGATTGTACACCTGGTGTGCCAAGAGGTGATAGTAAAAGTCTTGGTACTGCCCAAACACACTATATATTAGGCGGGTTATACTATTATCAGGGCGTTGATACTCTGGTGTTGCCTGTGCTTGATATTTAGATATAGGTGCGAAGTTATAGTCTGGTATCATTATCTGGTCTGAAAAGCCTATGCGAGGCAGCGCAGGACTGTTTATGGGGTTCACAAGCTTAACATGGCGGATGAATGAAGTTATTATTTTATCTTGGTCTGTGTCCTCTCCATACATACCCTGTGCTATGTCCTCCACCACCTGCCCTCTTACGAATACATGAAGTGCAGTCTTACTGAGCTGATGTCCACCCTCGCTTACTACCTTTGGCTCTAGTGTAGCCTCATCTATCAGTGTGTAGACTATGTCTTTATTTACTACGTAGCTCACAACATAGCTCTTGTACAGTGGGAGATGTGAGTGCTTTATGTAGTCTGTGAAGTTATCATAATCTGCCTCAACATACCCCTCGTTGGAAGGCAGGCTTGGCAAAATGTGGCCTAGACGACGTTGTGACTCTGGTGAGTGCGGGTCAACTTCATAATATTCAAGGAGCGCATAAATGAAGTCCTGTCTCTGGTCTACGCTCACTGCCCTATTATACGACACCTTGGTCATTATGTCGTTGAAGAGCTGATAGTTGAGCTTAGGCATCTCTAGCTTACCTTTCTTGCTCTTGTACTCTTGCTCGTAGAAGTCTTTCGGTAATATAGCCTCTAGAAATTGCTTGAGCTTAGCTCTATGCTTTACTATTGTGGCTGGGTCTATAGTGAAATGGTTTATATGCATTAGCTGCTCATATGATATGTAGAACGTCCCAGCCTTAACCTTGGCATCCCGCGGCTTAACTAGTGTTTGCAGTAATACCTCTTCTTGTGCAGTGAGAGTGAGTATATCACGTGCAGATACTAGTGTTGATTGTGGATATCCCTCCTGTATAACCCCAGTAGTGAGTATATCTAGACCTGGTATTGAGTATGTATCTCTGATATTGTTGAAGTCTGGGTTTGTATATCTTAGATAGAAATGGTGCTTGTTTGGCTGGGATGATGTAGTATGCAGCGTGTCTTTTAAGCTTGGGAATAGCTGGTAATATTTATCTAATTGGATATCCGGGTCATCAAAGTCAAACACTATGATGTTGTTTTGTAGATATGCCTTGGCGACATTGAACTTCTTCGTAGTTTGAAGTGGCGTTTTATCCGCTAGAAAATACTTGGGTACCTTCTTATTTTCATCTGTGAATTCGTACAATGCAGAGGCATAGAATTCTAGCTGTGTTAAGTCTTTTAGTGTGCTTACTACTTGTTGATTGTATGTGTTTGATGTGTTTTGTACTGGCATAGCTTATCCTATATCTAACATACTAAGTAGATTGTAGGTATTAGTAGAGATTGTGTTTCGTTCTACTGCTATATTTAGTGGAGTGGAGAATATACGAATAACTTGAGCTGCTATGTCTTCGCTTGTTGAGTGAGCTTGTATTGATATTACTGGCTTTACTGACCCATCTTCATTGCGAGAGACTTCTATGAGTGACTCTTTCAATGTGGTAGTATATGCTAGTTTATAAGAGTCCTCGAAGACTATTAAATATATAAAACCTATATCTAATTGAATGTCCTCTGTAACTTTTAACATTTCTTTAACTATTGATAGCTTTGGTTGAACCATGTTGAGGTCCTTGGCCACTGCGTACTGACTTTTATGCTCTATTGCCTTGAGTATAGGCTTGGAATACTCTGACAACAACTTGTAATAATCGGGGTTGTTAGGTGTTTCTAGTAATTTCTTTAGATGGTAGTATTTCATATCATTATCCTTTAATATATAATTATATCTAATTATATATTAAAATAAGATAAAAGATAATTATATTCTATATCTTAAATATTTCTTAAATCAAATTAAATTTCCTATAATTTGATTTAAGACAGATTTAACCCCCAGAGTATAATTATAATAATTATAAAATTATAGACCCTATACGGACAACTTTTTTTATCTTACCTCTGTATCTTTTTTATTTTTTTATATCTCTTATAATTATATAATTATTGAAATATTGATTAAGAAATTTTTAAGATTAAATATCGACCAAACTATCAATAGTTATGGATGAAACGAGGTAGTTATGGAGTGCTTAACAGTGCATTGTCATACTTAACAGTGTCTAAAAGTAGTTAAGCACTCCATAGTTAATGTTAGTGTAGGTATAGGCATATAATCAATGCCACAATTAATATAAAGCAAAGCATTTAATCCTCCTTGCCTGTTATATCTAGTTTATGTAGTTCTAACTGTGCCATAGTAAGCATTCGCATATTATACTCTTTCATCAGTCCTCGCATTTCAATGCTTGGATATACAGTGCAATACTTGTTATCAAACCTAATCTTTAGTACTGCTCGGAATTCCTCCTCTGTTAAGCCAGCTGGCAAGAGCAGCATAACCTTCATTGGATTAATATCATAGTTAGACAGCTGAGAGCTGCCGAATGTTGCAAAATAATCCATAATTTATCCTTTAGTAAAATATTTATAGATAGATAGTCCAGGTCTACTGATATGGACTTCCACATTGTTGCTTGGGTATACTAAAACACTTATATACTTACTAACTGCTAGCCTGTGTTCAAACATGCCAACTATTTTAGTATGTTTTATAGTATCCTTAATAGCTCCCATGACGGCCTTAATTTGTAAGCCCTCAATACCTGCTTCTTTGTATTCTTTAATGAGCCATAGCTCTATTTGGTCATACATAATATTCCTTTGTAGTTATGGTATATTAAGCACTTTAAAGTGCTTAATATTACTCTTCGCTTACGGTTGTGGATAGTAGGTTAAACATTTCATCATCTAGTTTAACAATGTTATTAATCTTTCGCATTGCATCAACAAATGATATATTTTTAGCCACTGCTATGCTGAGCCCAACTGGTTTGCTACCATTAATACTTACTCTACTGATACTGATTGTAGAGCACTTGTTATCAACTGTTATGTAGTGAGTGTTTACACTACCCCTTATAATAAATTCAGTCACGATTTTTCCTTTCATAGTCTACTATATTGCGTATCATTTTAGGTATTACTAAGAAGATAGCAATTAGTATAAATACTATGACTAATACTGTATGCATAGTAGTCATAAGTAGCCTTTGTGTTAATATGTGGTGATAGACACCTTAAGAGCCTCCAAAGAGGCCCCTAACTATTTATCTTCCGAGTTGATTTCAGCTTCAATGTCCTCATCGTACTCATAAGGTGCTGCTCTCTCAGCTTCAAGAGATTTTTTCTCTTCATTGAGTTTAGCGGCTTCCTCAAAGTTTGCCTCTGTTAATGCCTCAGATAACGCTTTGTTTGTTTCGTTGATTTTGTTAGTAATCTCACGCCATTGAGCATCTGCAACTTTACAGTTATAGTGATACCCAGTAGCTCCGCGAGTTGACTTTCTAAATAACTCAACTGGTTCGTATTGCAAGTGTTTAGTACACCATAGTTCTTTGATACTTCCATCTTTGTTAAGAACTGGTGGGTGTTCATCGACTTTATTGCCACCTTTAGTTGCTCCGTACTCATTTATAATACGACTTAACTCTTCTGACAATTTTTTGTCTTTAATACCTGCGATAACTTCGTTAACCTGTGCGATTAATTCTGACTTTTTCATTTTATATCCTTTGCCCTGTGGGTCTTGTTGAATTTTGTGGGTACTCACCTAGGTGGGCCCCATCAAATCCAACAAGGACATAAAGCTGTTGGTCGTTATTATTCTAGTAAGGTTTTATTCTAGTTTCTGTTTATTCTATCATCTTGCTCCTTCGTTCTTTCTTATATATATTATATCACATTATGGTTGAGAGTATCTTAAATTTTTAAATTAAATTTAATTCTTAAGATATAACTAAGAAAGGGTCAAGGCGTCAATTTGGTTAAGGCAGTCCGGGGGGACTTTGGAAAATTTTTTTCCTAAAATTTCAAGGTATTATTAAATAAAATTTAATAATACCAATCATACCAATCATACCAAGAATACCAACAATACCAAGAATACCTAGAGTGCCAACATTTTCCCGCCGCCACTATCTCTACGTACAGGTTTCTCAGCTCTTTTAAGACTGCCAAAGATACTAACCACCATATAACGAACGGCATCAGCAGGGTTAGACCATTCATCATGGAGTGGCTTATCTTTCCAACTACTTAGTCTCTCATCCCATTGCTTGGAATAGTTATGGAACATATTGTCTATATAACTGCAAGACTCGTCTAGAACAATATGTTGCAGCGCTTGTCTAACTAGTTCTATGTCATTGGCTACATTATTAGTTCGTGGTAGTACCTTAATGTTTCGCATGCCCATTTCGCGAAGTATACCTAGTCTACTACGTCCTGTACCTAGCTCTTTAACCTTAACATCATGCGGTAGTATAACCTTGGCAATGGCCCATCCAGTGTCACGTATAACCTCATAGTAATGGCGTAGCCCTTCGCCAGAATTATGATATTCCTTAACTATTCGTAGTTCTAGCACACCATTAGAGTTATAGTATTCCTGCCAGAATACTAACACCATAGTATCATTCATACCAAGGTCCATGGCTACTTTCACAGATAGTGCGGGGTCGTACAGATCAGGTAGTATACGGCGTACTTTGGTCCAGGCGCGAGCATAATAAGCTCCGTCGCGTACTGCGGCGAAGGCTGCCTCAGCGTTATATGGGTACTCCTGGTCGAAGTTCTCGCCGAGTTCACGCCGTTGGCCGATACACCACCACTTCTGTTCATTCGATAGTGTGATGCCTAGGTCATGCTCAACCTTAGAGAAGTAGGCCTGGTCCTCATCACTAATACGTTGGGGTATGTCGGCGATACAGTCAGGATCATCGACCCAGGAGAGGAAGAGTGGCTTGAAGGCCTTAAGGTCTCGCTGTCCTACGAAGTCTACAGCATCATACCACATCTTGTAGAATTGGTTCTTGCGACCCTCAGCCGTACTCTCAATAACAACGGGGTTACCTGCCTTGATCGCCTGCATAGTTCCTGTCATGAGCTCCTTGGCCTTCTGAGGGTCCTTGGCCGATATCTTGCCCATCTCTGATACGTGTAGTCTCTGTAGTGTAGCAGAACGGAACGATGTACGAATGAAGATGGTAGAGCCGTTGTTGAAAGAGTACTCCTTGGAATTGTCCTTGACTACATGTAGGCCTAGGAAGGACTTTATGCCTGGATGTAGTGCATCCCAAGCGATTTTAACCCGCTCCAGTAGTGTACTTGCCTCTTCAAGCCCCTGAGCAAGCATACCAATGTTAAGGTCCTCTATAAATAAGGCATCATCAAAGTAGTTAATGAGCCAAAATGTAGAGATACCTTGCTGTCGTGACTTGAGAATAATTAGTCTAGGATGCTGTAGCAATGCAGAGTATGCACGGTGCTGAGCACGGTTCATAATAAATGGGACTTTAACACCTTCCTTATTAATAATAGTATAGAGGTTGTTAAGTCTCCATAGTTTACTAGGCAGGAAGTTAGCCACTAAATCTTCATCACTATCTGGCTCTCGCTCAAAGATAGTTATATCTGCATTAGGGTAGAGTTTAGTAAACTCCTCCTTAGCTATGTTTAGATACCAGTTAGACATTTCTCATACTCCCCTTAAACATCTGCATCTTCTCATTGTTTACTTGCGTCTGGTTTAATACATTGACATTAACGCCACTCTTATTGAAAATGTTAGCATATAGTTGGCCTATACCACTAGACAGCATGGACCAGTCTTTTACACTAAGGTCGTTTCGCATACTCATTTCCTCTGCAGCTTCTAGTAAGTTCATAACCACAGAATGGAACTTAGGTTCAAGTGTCTGCAATGACGTTACACCCTCCACTAGTTTGTCTACTTTATTAGCTATTTTGTCTGGTGCAGTTTCTCGTATTTTATCTGCCACAGCATGTAATGTAGTAGAGTCTACCTTAACAACTGTATTAACATCTTTGGTATCTGTATCTAGCTTGCGTTTCCAAGATTGTACTGTCTGGTATGGTATACCTAACTTAATTGACACTTCCTTAGAGGGTGTCCCCGCCATAAGCATGGCCTCTGCTTTTAGTTTTCTTTCTTCTTTATTCATTATAGTTCTCCTAGTATATAATTTTCATTGTATTTTAAAGTTGCAATCTTATCTTTAAGTTCTAGTATTTTACGTTTATAGTATGAATTCTTCTTTTTAATCGTATTATATTTTAACATAAGATTATTATATCTAATAACAGATACAGTATTTTCCTTAGGCCATTCTTTATTTATAGGTTTGGTATCTACTAATTCTATATTAGCTATATTTATTGCATCATATATAAATTCTTTGTTATATTTAAACCATTCACCTTGTACTTTGTCTAATAGCTCATTACTATGTAGCTCTTTCTCTAATGCATAATCTAATGATGCATCAGGTAATTTAATTAGTTTTACTATTTCCAATATTAACGGGCAATTACTTTGTAGAGTAGCTAATCGCGTAGTTATATTAGATGTTACACCTATTTTCATATATTCTCTATGTATGTCTGCTATTATATATACCATTATAATCCTTTACTATTAAATTTCTAATATACAATGATAGGCTCATACCATTAGTTTGAGCTTTCTTTTCTATAGCTTTTAATGCCTTTATTGCTACTTCATCCTTATCACGGATTGATACAGATATTCTCACAGTTTTACCTTGTATTAATTTTTATTATTTTATCATAATAATCTTAATCTAATCTTAATCTTAATCTAATCTTAATCTAATCTTAATTACTTCTAATTCCTGAGTCCTATATATAATGATAGACCAGGATGACATAGTTAGGTTATATGAGAAGATAATATCTATATAATCTATCTATATCTTGAGATATTATCGACCCATATATCAAAGATATGCGATTAAGATTAGTTTAAGATTATTATGATATGATACATTATATCTATATTTAGGGGAATTAGTATGGCTGAAAAAGCAAACACTCCTCAAGAGCATGTGCCAACTCTTGACGAGAAAATCAATGAGGCATTAAAGAATGTAGATGATAAAGGTAAAGTTCTTTTCGGTGAAGACGTCGACCCGCTATTTAAAAAAGCTGTAATAGCCGAAAAGAAAGCGCGCGACCACCAAGCTACGTTTACTAAAACGCAGCAAGAGTTGGCACGTATCAAAGCTGCTAAGGAAGCTCTAGAGTCTCAACTATCCAATTCTGTGTCACTATCTGCAGAACAAGTGGCAGAGCTTGAGGAATTGAAACTTACGGACCCTGATGCATGGTTCAACAAGAAACTTGATTATGAGAGAACTGCTAAAGCAACTCTTGAACAGAAACTAAGAACATTAGAGGACGAAGCGGCTGAGAAAGCCGTTAAGGACCTAACAGTAGTTCAGCGTCAAACTGCACTTGCAGATTTTACATCTCGTACGGGTATAGAGTTGACCGATGATGTAATGGAGAATGACATTCCGCCTCGTCTTCAAAAGAAGATTAATGAGATGCCGTTCAACGATTACTTAGAAGAAGTTGCGAAATATCTTAATAAAGGTAAAGTAGTTAAACCAACAGATGAGGGACTAGGCCAAACTAATATTGGTAAACTAGCTGGGCATGAAGCAGCAGATAGTAAGAAGTCTAGCTCTTATGAAATTTTATAAGGAAAGATTAAATGGCAGCACAAGCAGCAAGTCAATCAGGTAAATTACCTATCACATCTAGACTTATACGTAACAACTGGATGAAAGAGGGGATTATTCAAAAACAATCTCAGTCTTTCTGGTCTCCTTTAAAGGGCAAGACTTTAGACGCAGTTATCGTACAGTCACAAACTTCTACGGCCGATGCAGGACATACAATTGTTATGGACTATGACGGAAACTATGCAGGTGCAGCTCGTAAGGGCAAAGAAAAAGCATTTGGTTATGGTGGAGTTAAACTTAAGTTCTCTGACAAACTTACTTCAGAAAGATTACGTTACCCAATTAACAATGGGGACAAATTTGATGGCGTAGAGATTGGTGACTTATCAATCAATGAGCACACTGACTCTCGTTCAAAACTTGCAGATAACTGGATACGTCAAAATGACCAGTTCTTCTTTGATATTGGACAAGGTTATCTTCGTGGTTCAAAACCTACTCATGCATACTTACCAGGTGGTAAAACTGCTTCTAAAGATTTAGTTGCTGGGGATGTAATGACTTACGATGAGTTGATTAAACTCGAAACAGCTACTAAAACTGGTAAAGGTTGGTCAATCGGTGGTAACCGTCGCCCAATGGTTCCATATACTGGCGGTGATGCAAACAATGGTGCTAATCCAGCTCCTACTTATCTTATTGTCTGTACAGCTCAGCAAATGGCTGACCTTAAGTTAGATAGTAAGTTCCAAACAATTTTATCTCAAGCGGATGTTCGTGGTCGTGGAAATATGACTATCTCTGGTGTAGTTGGTAGAATTGGTAACAACATCTACGTTGAAGCACCATCTTACCATGGTTATGAAGATGAAGTTGGTAACAACGGACTTGGTAAATCAGTAGTTGAAATGTCTGGTCTCAGACGTATTAAGGTTAAAGCTGATGGTACAGAGTTGTTTGAAGGTACAGAAGCATATGATAAAGAGACTACAACAGGTACTAAAGTTATCGATCGTGGTTTAATCATAGGTGCAGGGGCGTTCTCTGAAGGTATTGGTATGGACCCAGACTATAAATTCCAATCTTCAGAAGATTTCGGTATTGACTCTGAGTCAATGATGGAATGGTGGGGACAAGCTCAAGCTACAATCCTTAAACCAGAGAATGGCGATTACAAATCAGCTAAAGTTGGTAATATGACTTACGGTTTAGCTTATTTCGATACATTCGTAGAGGAGCTATAAGATGGCAGATTTAAGAGGACTATTTGAAAACAATAGACGTAGAGAAACGAATGCGGTAGTTGGAGAACTTCCGTATTCTATTGAGTCAGCAGACCTTCGTTCAGGTACTGCAGCAACAGTTGCTACAAATGAGGCTTATACATTAGTATCTGTACCATCAAATGTAGTTGTCACAAATGTGTTTCTTGTTATAGAGACAGGTAGTGAGTTTGTAGCTGGTACTTGTACTGTTACATTAGGTGGTACAGAGGTTATCCCTGCACTTACTAGTCTAACAACTGCAGGTATCACTGCATCAACAGCTGCTCCATTACTACTTGAAGGTGCTCAGGACCTAGTAATTACTCCTGCTTCACTTACAGTAGATAGTGGTAATGCTAATGCAGTAGCTAAGGTTGTAGTTGAGTATATCGATTATGATAGAGCTACGATGAGCTATATTGGTGAGGAGTAATCCATGCCAGTACATCAAGTGAAAAAACCAAAACCGAAACCTACACCAAAGCCGAAGGGCAAGTAGGTATATAAGACACTTTACGGAGTGTCTTATTATACTTATTAGGAGATAAAATGCTAATTAATGACATAGTAGTATCAGCTAGACGCATCCTAGGCGATACCAAAGCATTTCGTTGGACAGATGAACGCATGCTAGATATAGTAAATGCTGGTTTACGTGATATTAATAGGCATGCAGGCGCATTTAGAAAAGAGCGGTTTTTTGAACTTCAGCCTTATAGGTATAGATACCCACTCCCTACAGATTTACTTCAGTTGACAAGCATATATTATAATGGTGAGAATGTACCACTTGTAAACCAGCAGGATAATATAGGTACTTTAGCCGCGACTAAGGACCAACTCAACATAGGAATACTTGAGTTTAGAAATTTACCTCCTGTATCTTCTAGAGCTAAACGATTATTTGGCGGTCCAGTAGGCTTTACAATACCTCAACCAGCATTTGATTTGTGGTCTGATGGCACTTGGAACAATACATCATCCTGGAGAGCTGATCAGCTATGGGGTGTACAGTATGTTATAGGCGATGATGTTTATGGTGTAGCAGCTAATCCTTTACTTAATCCTCTAGGGGTTACTAATGGTGCCGCATTACCAGCATCGATATTTGATAATTTGAAGCCTAAGACAGCAGGCCTATTATCAGATGTGCATACTGTAGGAGACCCTACTGTAGTTAAAACATCAGGCAGTTCATTTGGCGTGCTTACATCATTCACAAGTAATGTAACAATAACAGACAAACTTAATAATGGAGGTACAATAGGCACTATTAACAATGCTCCTTATAGATTAGCTGGCAGATATGGTACTGTTACAAGTGTACTAAGCAAGTCAGAGTACATGCATTTATATTATAAAGCCATGCCTCATATACTCACATCATTAGAGGAAGCATTCCCTTTAAGTCCATCATGGGTGGAGCCAATGGTGAATTGGATAGTAGGTACAGCTCTACAAGATGATAATGATGCAAACAACATGCAGAGGGCAGGTTTGTTCTTATCTAGATATGAACGTGACCTTAAAGTAGAAATAACATCAAGCTATACTGATTATAGCTCTGCTAGTAAGAAATATGAAACTAAATACAATGGAGGAATAGTATAATGGCTACTAACACTACAACGGATGAATTGATTTTTGTTAAGGACTTAATAGGTTCAGAGGATATCCTTTTTGGCGAGGGCGATGTGCAGCAGATTAGAGATGGTGAGGTTGTAAACGTTACTAAAATTAATGCTGAAACAATACCTTACAGAACCCCGTCTGGAGAGCTTATAACTGTTAAAGCAGCTTTAGATTACCTATATAGTTTAGGTGCTTGATTATGGGTCTGCAGATAACAAAGGTTAAAGCCGTTGCCGAGGACATAGAGTTTGGATTAGGTACAGTAGAACAGGTAAGGAATGGCGTATCCGGTACATATAGTCAGATAAACGCCTCCCATATACCCTACAGCCCTACTCAGTCAATAAGTGAGAAAGTTGAGTCCTTAGAGAGTGGTACTAATCTAGCATTAAAATATGCGTGGGAAGCTGAAGCCAGAAAGAGGACAGCAGCTTCATACGCTAAAGAGGCTGAAAATGTGGAGGTTAAGGAATATACATCAAACAATGATGGGTCATTCTCAGTAACGTCATTAACAGGCACATACAGCGCACTACATTATGAAGCTAAGGCAGATGGCAATCTAGATGCCCAGAATTGGAAAGCTGATGCATCTAAAATGACCGCAGAGTCTTATGCTGTTGAGTCCACTGATGTAATAGTTTATACCTCTAATGGGGATGGCACATTTACACAGACTGTGCAGACTGGAGTAGATAGTGCTAAGACTGCTAGAGATAAAGCTTCAGTTAGCGCAGCAGCCGCAGCTACTAGTGAGTCTAATGCAGCCACTAGTGAGTCTAATGCCTCTACTAGTGAGTCTAATGCCTTAGCTAGTAAGAATGCAGCAGCTACTAGTGAGACCAATGCAGCTACTAGTGAGACCAATGCAGCTACTAGTGAGAGTAATGCTAAGACATCTGAGACAAACGCATATACTAAAGCTACAGAAGCTGCTACCTCAGCAAGCAATGCAGCTACATCTGAAAGTAATGCGGCTACTAGCGCTAACAATGCAGCTACATCTGAAAGTAATTCATCAACATCTGAGTCTAACTCTCAATTATTTCAGTGGGAGTCAGAAGCTTGGAAAATGACAGCCCAATCATTTGCAGAAGAACCTGAAGATGTATACGTCAAGCTATATACATCCAATGGTGATGGTACGTTTAGTTATACAAATCATACAGATTATTCTGCTACTCACTATAAGCTTAAGGCAAAAGCATATGCAGCCAGCGTTAACCCAGATAATCTTGCTCACACTGATGGAACAGAGACATCTGAAATATCAACAACAAATAATATCGAGTCAGGCAGAGGCTCTGGTGGTGTTGCTATGACAATCAATGATGGATATGGAAATGCAAACTTAACTTTCAATCATAAGGCTGGAATACCAGAGCAAGATGGAAACTCAGCAAGAATTGTTGTCAATACAGATTTAACAACTGGTGCTTATATGGACTTTCAGACAAAATCAGGTGTAACTAATGGCACAGCAACACGCTTAACTTCTGTAATGAGAGTATATGAGGGCAGAGTTGATGTTCTTGGTAGTACTGTTGTGAGACAATCTGACTATGCAACTTCAACAGTAGGTGGTACGCTAAAAGCAAGATTGAATGGTTCAACATTATATTTACGTAATGATGGAAATAATGCATAAGGATAAAAAATGGGATTAGTATTTAATGGAACTGTAATACCAGATAAAAGTGCATCAAATTATTTTTCTTTCAATGGCACAGCAGTAAGCAGTTTATATTTTAATGGTACTAAGGTTTGGAGTAAATGGACAGGTGGAAGTTCTAAGATTGTTACAGCAACCACAACCCTCGTTGCTGGTGTTGATTTTCCTGCTTATACACTACTATCTATCTGTCTTGTTGGTGGTGGTGGGAGCGGAACATATTCCAGTGTGAATGGTTATGGTGGATATGCAGGGTCTGTGGCATCTAGTGCAACAATATCAGTACCATCTGGCACAAGCGTCTCATGCACAATAGGTGGTCAAAGTGGTACAACCTCATTTGGCTCATATTTATCAGCAGCTGGTGGTGCTACAGGAGGTGTAGGTGGCAATGGAGGTGCTCGTACAACTTGTGGTGGAACAGGCAATGATGGTACTCAAGTAGTATATGGTAATACAGTAGGCTATGGAGGCATGTCATCAGGTTTTAGTAATGGTGGTGTCGGTGGTAGTGGCTATTACTCAGCTGGCACTGGCGGTGTAGGATCTGGTGGTGGTGGTGTAGGATACCGCACTACAGGCAATCCCGGTAGTGGTGGCAGAGGCCAAATAAATATATCATGGTAAAGGACTATAAATGATTAGCATAAAAGTATTCGTAAAAGATAATAAGATAGAAATAATAAACTCAAAATATCTAAATGGTGTTATGTGTGACATATCAAATGATTTGTCTTTATTACCTGACATAGGGACAGCATATGAATATTTGCAATTTGATGACTTAAAATGGAGTGAAAAGTTCTACATATCTCCTGACAATAAGGTGTATGAATTTACGGAGACTCAAATTGTGTACCTTTCAAGTTTAGTAAATGCATGGGTTCAGCCACTAGGTCAGGATGGCAACCCTACACTAGAGCAGGCCAAAGAAAAGCAAAAAGACTATTTAAAAGGAAATCTTGATGCAGCTGCTAAGCAAGCTGTTGATGCTCTGCCTTCAGAAATGGCTACGTGGAAAGACCAAGAGTATGAGGCAAGGGCTTATATAAAAGATAATACATCTCCTACACCAGTTTTATCTATATTAGTAGAGTCAAGAGGATTAGGTGAAACTGTATTGGACTTAGCGAATAAGGTAGTTGCTAATGCAGATGCTTATAAGCAATACTACATGCCTCTGTTAGGAAAGTTTCAAGCTCTTACTAAACAAGTTGATGCAGCTACAACAGTAGAAGAAGTGGGAGTAATAGTATGGTAAGCCCATTCAGACAACCAAAGCAATACTTCTGGAACATACTTATTAGTATGGACCAGTTCGTAAACACTTTGTTTGGAGGCAACCCAGATGAGACAATGAGTTCTCGTATGGGTAGGAATATAGTAAGAGGTGACAATGGTAAGCTTAATTGGAGAGTTACTCTCTGTAAATTCTTGTCATGGTTAGACCCTAGAGATGGAAATCATTGTAAAGAGAGCATAGGTGAATGAGCATTGAAAGTTGGATGGTTAATGTAGGCATAGCATTAGCAGGTATTATTGGGACATATGCAGTTCTTAGGAATAGGGTTGAGAGGCTTGAAAAAGATATGGCTAAGCATGTTGAAGATGCCTCACTAGATAAATCTGAGAGCGACCGAAAACTTTCTGCTCAGTTTAAGAGGTTAGATAGTTGTACCGAGAGAGTTGTTGTTTTAGAACAAAGTACAGCTACACATTTAGATATGAACAAAGTGGAAGAGAAATTTGTCTCAAAACAAGAGCTTAATCTACATCTTAGAAACATAGAATTAGTTGCGCAAAACACTAATCAAAAGGTTGAAAAGATGGAGGGAAAGCTGGACGAGTTAATAGAAGCTTTATCAACTTGCTCATCAGTACAAAGGAGAACTAAATGATTGGTAACTATTTCGTTGTCTTAACACTGGTTGTTTTTAGACGACTAATATTTCCATTGGTATTTATTGCTATACCATTTAGAGGTTATCTAAGAAACATGGTGTATAACTATCATCTACAAAATAAAATTCCATTAAAGAGACTACTTGAGCGAGAACCTCAGCTTGATGTGCTATTAGGATATTATTATCTTAAAAACTTACATAGTAATGATAGGGGAATGATAAAATTCAGAAAGATATCGCACTTAGAGTATTATTCATTTGTATTCTTTTGGCTATTACTTGATGATGATTGCAATGAAGATACTTATGATAAGAATTTCAATGAAACTATTGTTAATGGGGAACGTAAGAAGTGGATGCCTAGATTTATAAAAACTAAATTAGGCAATGCTATAAACTCTACAAAAGGAACCATAACAGGCAACTCATTTGATTTAGGAGATAGAAGAGCAGAGTATCCACTTTATGAGTTTTGGAGCGTGCTATTATGGACAATTCGTAATCCTGCTTATAATTTTAACTATAAGTTTAACCAACTTTGCACTAATGAAAAAGTATTTAGTGTTGCCATATTTAATAGGGTTTTTGGTTGGAAATATCGCAATACTGTAAATGGATTAAAATGTTACAGTTGGGAATTTGGAACAAGGAGAACTAAATGATACCAATAATTGGAGACCTAATAGGTAAAGTAGTTGATGCAGGGGCAGGACTAATTAAGAGTTATTTCCCGCCTGATTTAACGCCTGAACAGAAAGCTAAATTAGAGCAAGGAATTCAAGCCTATCAACTTGAAATGAACAGACAACTCAATGACTACTCCAAAACAATAATCAAGGAACAGAGCAAGATTATTCAGGCTGAAACAAACAGTGACAGCTGGATGGCCAAGAATTGGAGACCTATTACTATGCTAGTATTTGTCTTTATTATTGCTAACAATTACATTCTATTTCCTTACATATCTCTATTTGGTGGTACTGCAACAGCATTACCGATACCAGATAATATGTGGAAGTTACTAGAGCTTGGTCTAGGTGGTTATGTAATAGGTAGAAGTGTTGAGAAATCAATTAAAGTGTATAAAGGTAAATAGTGTTTTTATGTAGTGGCTGTATCAAGCATCAACTAGTTCACATAGCGCTTATACCTCAGTATGACGGAAAATGCGCTAAATGTAAGCGATATGCTAGGGTATATCACAAAGTGTTAGCACTAAAACATTACAAGGAAAATAAATGGAATTAATAGATAGTATCAAAGAGCATGAGGGCTTTGATGGAAAGCCTTATAGAGATACTGAAGGCTTCTTAACGATTGGATATGGGACTAAATTACCTATATCAAGGGCTGAGGGCGAAATGCTTTTGAAGAACAGATTAGATATCCTGAGTAATGAGCTCATACAGAAAGAGCCAATGTTACTTAACCTGCCATCAGAAAAACAGGGTATCTTATTTGAGATGGCTTATCAAATGGGAGTTAATGGAGTGTTGAAGTTTAAAAAAATGTGGCAAGCATTAGAGAACTTTGATTATGTTCAGGCAGCAGTAGAAATGCTTGATAGTAGATGGGCTAAACAGACACCTAACCGTGCACAAGAGTTAGCTAAAAGAATGGGAGAATAATTATGGCATATACAGTAGGTTGGCAAGACATAGAGGAAGGTGTTGATACAGGGTTATCAGCAAATGCAAAGATTAGAGAGGGTTTCACAAATACCCAAACAGCTCTTAATGGGTTAGACAATAGAGTGAATGGTCTTGAGTCATTTAGTACTGGCTTAGCTACACCTGCACTTAAGGGTGCATCAACAGCTGCTAGTCAGGAACCTAGTACTACTAATGTTCCATTAACAGTAGAATTCGGGGCAGCTCAGAATTCTGTGTCTGATGATGTAATGATGGACGTGTCAGGCGTAGTAACATTTAATAAGCAAGGCAAATACAGTATTAAGGTAGTGCTCCAGGCAGCAAGACATGTGACATCACAACCTGCGTCACTAATAGGCATTAGATGGGTAATGAATGCTACCCAGTTAAATTCTAGTAGATTAGTAGCCCTAAGTAGTGATGATATAAATGTGCCATTTGAGGAGACTATTATAGTAGATGCAGCAGCATCAGACACACTAGAGCTTCAAATAATTAGAGACAGTGCTGGTAATGATAGTGGTGGGTTGTTTAGTACAGTGTTAAATGCCTCAGGTTGGGCCAGCAGTCCATCTGCAACTATTACAATTCTTAAACTAGTTTAAGATTATTTTAAGATTATTTGGATATAATAAAGAAATAAGGATGTCTAGATGCCAGAACTGAATTTATTTAATGGTGGTGTAAACACTTTAAAAGACTTACACAAGTTAGCACTAAATGAAGCCGCTGATATTGTGGATGCTGACATAGTGTCAGGTTCTTTGGCATCTTTACCTCATTCATACCATGTAGAGGATAATGTTCATCCTGTATTTATAGACTACAAGAACAGAACTATATCAGTAGATGGTAAACTTGTAAAGTTTGCCAAAGTACATGATTACTTATTCAAATCTGACGGTAAGTCACCTAGATATACATTGGGTAAGCCACTAGGTACCAACTCAATAGAATGGTATGAAATGGGCATAGCTTCACCTAGTGAACCAGTAACCACTGAATTAATAACCATTGCTGATGGTACAGTAACGTTTCAATATAACTATCCTAATGAGGATGGAGCATTACAAGCTGATACTGCCTATGTGTATTTGATTAAAACTGATGATGGTTCAGGAAATATAATGTACCAATCAGTTAGAGTGATTAGTGATAGCAATCATAATCAATCTGCAGTGGATGTAGATTTCTCAGCTGTTCCAAATATAGTACGTATATGGAGATTAGTAGGTAATAAGTTCTATCTTCTTAAGGGTAGTGATGCTGGAGGCATTATTAGGGACTTCCATTTCTATGCAGGATATAGTAGAATACCTTATGGTAGGGATGTACGTAGATTATATGCTGCAATTGCACACTGTACAATAGAGTGGTTAGGTGATGGTACGGCTAAAGTTCATCCAGGTAAGGTATTCACTGAACCGCAGTCAAATATATTAGATTTTGCTAAAGGCACAGTAAGTACTGATACAGCTGCTGATGGTGCCTGCTGTGTAACAATACACTTAGCTACTAGGGATGATACCAGAATTGCTGGAATGAAAATGTTTGATATGGGTTGGTATGGCCCTGCAGGGGATGGCTATAAATATTTTGTGAAGTTTACTGTTAAGTATGACGGATACGAGGTAATAGAGAAGAGTAAGTGGTTCAAGAATACTCCACTAGTATATGAACTTTCATCTACTGTGGCTAATGGTATAGGTGGTGATTTAGACTTAACTACTCCAATGAATAAATCACTTGCTGGTTCATTTGAATATGCCCTAACATTTGAGAACACTACTGGTAATGAGACTACTGCAGGACCTATTAGTGATATAATAAACTCTTTTGGTGAGGCTATAACCGTAAACATACCTAAGCTAGATGAACCTAATGCCGATACACACCTGCTAAACTTGTATCGACGTAATTCAGGATTGTATGGTGGAGGTACATCATTTCTGTTTGTTAAGCAGTTTAACATTTTAGATACACCTCTAACATTTCAAGACTCCTCATTAATAGAGGGACTAGGCAAACTTATGCCTCCTAGAACATTAGGTGCTGTACCAGAAGATATAATGTTCTTCACTGAGCATAAAGGCAGATTGTTTGGTGCTACAAAAGATTTTACATTCATTAACACAGTGTATACCCCTAGCAGCACTAGTGAGTATCCAGCTGGCACTCCTAACTACAAAGACTACTATGTAGTTAGCGGGCTGTCAGCACCATACACATATACTACTGGTGACCTAAAAGGCCAGACAGTAGATAATGCAAGTAGAATAGTTTATAGGGACTTAGGTTGGATTGTATATGATGACACTACTGTTAATTTAGATGAGTATTTCACTCTTCGTTGGTCAAATCTAGGTAATCCCAATGCATGGGACAGTCTAAATTTCCTTAACCATAGTTATTCCATTACAGGATTAGCATCATCTGCTAACGGGCTAATAGTGTTTTCTAGTCACAAGACTTATGTATTAGCTAATACAGTAAGTGATAACTTTACATTTAGAGCTATTTCAAATTCCCAAGGGTGTATAGATTTTAAGTCTATACAGCAGTGGCAAGGCTCAGTATTGTGTGCAAGCGCTGAAGGTATAATTGTCACTAATGGTGGAACAGTTAAACTTATAAGCTATGCGAAACTAGGTATAATAAACATGGTCGGTCACATAGTATCATCTGCAGTGGTAGGTGAGGATTATTTTCTGTTACTTAACGATAGTAGAATACTTCGATTAAATATGCTGGACAGTACGTTTACATATATACTTGCTGAGGGAGTAGACGGTCTAGGTTCTATTGATGGTAGACTTTATGGCTCTGTTAATAGTAGTAGGGAAGAAATAGTGTTCACGTCAATAGGGGAATTGCCGGGAGTGCTTTCAACCAATAAGACACTTAGAACAATGTCTTACCGCTCAGGTAAACTTGTAGATGGAACTACTACCAATCTAAAAGAGTATGATAAAGTAAGGGTTAACTTAGAGGGCAAAGGCTTTATAACCGTGTACATTGATGATGTAGCAGTTATAAGCAATGCAGCAATAGTAGAGCCTTTAACAATCATAGGCATTCCGAATGAGCAAAATAAAGGATACTCTATCCAATTTGAGGTTAGTGGATGTGATAAGCTGCATGGTATTGAGTATTCTGTAAAAGGGAGATCTAATGCTTGATATACCTAGTAATGAGGAACCAGAATTGCAGCAGATATTTAATCAACAGGTTGCTGATGCATTAGAGATAATAAGATTAGCCCTAGTTGAAGCTTGTAATCAACCTAACTATGCCTCTTTTGTCTCATATTTAAAGCAGGAGCTAACAAAATGAATGCTGATATAACTGAACCATTAAAAGTGTTACTCAATAATGGCCAGGAGTTTAAGCCGGAAACTAACCACTATTTTAGTGATGGTGTGTGCATACGTGAGATGATAGTACCAGCAGGTTCAATCATTTTAGGTGCAGGGCATAAAACTAAGCACCTAACTACTCTTGTTCAAGGCGTTATGCAGATTAGAATAGGTAATGAGAGTAGATTAATAGAAGCTCCAACTACATTTGAGAGTTTAGATGGGAGTAGGAAGGTAGGTTTCGCATACACTAAATGCGTAGTTCATAACATATTTCCTACTGACAGCAAAGACATAGATGAAATAGAGAATGAGTTTATGACCATTAAGGAGGACAAGTTTAATTGGATGCTTGCTAATCATGGTTTGACAAGGGAGCATGTAGATGCTATTTCATTTGATGATAGCACATATGAGCCTTTAAACATTTATACTATCAAGGATAGTCCTATACATGGCAAGGGTTTATTCTCTGATAGATATATTTATGCTGGAGAATACATTGGTGTAGCCAGCAAGGCTGGTATTCGTTCTGAACTAGGTAGATATGTCAATCATTCAGATAACCCTAACACTAGAATGGAGTTCAATGATGGGGTAATGACAGTATATGCTATAACAGATATAGAAATAGATACTGAATTTACTGTAGATTATGGTGACAACATTACAAAACTTAAAGAGGAGATTTCATGTCAGGTACAATAACAGCAGCCGTAGTAGTTGCGGCAGGCGCAGCAGGTGCGGCTTATATGAGTAATAAGGCAGCTAGTGATGCTGCAGATAAGCAAGCCCAGGGAACTGCAGCATCACTGGCACAGCAGCAGCAAGGTATGGACTTTCAGATGGCAAACTATGAAAAGAATATGCAGGATGTGGCTCAGTTGGAGGATATATTTGGTCCTATAAGAGACAACTTAGCTAAATACTACAACAACATATCTCCTGAAATGTTTCAGCTTCAGGGCAAGGAAGCTATTGAGAGCCAATACCAGAGAACTCAAAAGAATGTAGATGCTATGTTTAGTAATAATGGGATGTATAGTTCAGGCCAACATGCATCAGCCCAGCTAGCTCTTGAGAGTGCTAGAGAGCAATTATTAGGTCAGAACAGACAAAATGCTGTAAATCAATACAACCAGCAAGAAATGAACTGGCTTAATTGGGGTACTAATCAGCAAAATAATCTTAGAAATGTTGCTAATGGCCAAGCGGCAGGAATAGTCAATAGCAATAACAATATGGCAAATACGGTACAACAAGGTGGAAATATGCAAGCTCAAATAGGTATGCATAATGCTCAAGGCTGGGGCCAATTCGGTAGCGGCATGATGCAGCTTGGAGGATATATGCTAGGTGGTGGCTTCGGTAATAGTACATTCGGGGGTAGCACTAGTTTATCTTCAATGGGAGCTATTAATGGCACTAATAACTATGGGAACTTATCACCATCTCAAATAGCATCCTGGGGTGCATCTAATGGACTACAAGGATAGTAAATGAAACCTACAATAGAAAACTTACAAGATGCATTTGCTATATCCCGTGATGTATATCTAGCTAGTGATGTAGAGGCACAAGAAATTGTCGATATGTATCATAATCGACAATATACACAGGCAGAGATTGATGTGCTAAATACTAGAGGCCAGCCTGTAGAAACGTTTAATGTAATTAAAACATTTAGTAACGCTATCACTGGATACTTTGACTCAGTAGTAAATACTATTATAGCTAGACCTAGGCATACTAGTAATCCTACAGCAGCTCTTGTGTTGAACGATACTATTCAATATACACTAGATAGTAATGAATTTGAAACTGAAGTATCTAAAGTAGAACTAGATGGGTTGTTAATAGGCAAGATGGGCGTGTACTATGAAGTAGTAGATACTAATAATAAAGATGCCTTTGGTAGAGCTGTTAAAGAGATTAAAATATCCCACGTACCTGCACATGAATTAAAAACTGATCCTATGGCTAGACTGGATGACATGTCAGATGCTAGATTTACATCAAGATGGCGATGGGTGGATGAAGAAGAGTTTAATACTAGATGGCCTAATGTGTCTACTGAAAACCATAAAGGTAGAGGTACTAAAGTTGCAGAGTCATACAGTACAGCAGGAGTTGAAGATAACGGTGCTGATTTTGAGAATAGATATGGTATTAGATTGAGAGGTAAATTTAAAGAGTGGAATAACTATCTAGTAGTACATACTATAATGCGAGATGGGGATACATTCTGGTCTATAGTATGGCACAATAATATTATCTTAGAGAAGAAAAAGGTACCGTTTAAGGTTAACCCATATCGCGTAGTTATGTTAAACCATAGTGATAAAGCTGAATTTTATGGTGCATTTAGAGAGATAGTTGAAACCCAAAAAGCAATCAACCAGGCATTAATTCAAATACAATTACTTATTAATACTAAGAAGGCTATGATAGAGCGAGATGCAGTTGGTGATGTTGATGAATTTAAAGAAGCATTCAACAAGGTAAATGCCGTGGTTATAGTAGAAGATATACAAGGTGTAAAAGTAGAAGACCTTAGTAGAGATGTACTAGCACAGTATAGCATTATCGATAAAGGCTTAGCGCGCATTAAAACTGTCTTAGGTGTCAATGACTCATTTCTAGGCCAAGCATTTGCATCAGATAGTGGACGTAAAGTAAATTTACAACAAAATTCATCTAAGTCACAACTAACTGTATTAGTTAAACGTATGCAGTTTTTATATAAGATGATCGGTGAAGATATAGTTAAACTTATCCAGCAATACTATACAGCTAATCAAATTATTAGACTTTCAGATAGAATTAATGGTGATAGATATGTGGAACTTAATAAGCCGCTATTAATGCCTAAGCCGGACGGCTCAGCTACTCCAGTGTTTGATGAAGAGATAGACCCAGCCACCGGTAAACCTATGGAAGATGCTAATGGTAACATTATGATGACACCATTAAATGACCCAGATACTGATGTACAATTCTTAGATGTAGACATTAAAATAGAGACTGTACCATATGATAATGCAGCTGAGCAAAACCAGTTACTATTTGAGACATTCTTAAATGGTCCTACTGGTCAAGCTGTACTTCAGACTAATCCAGCAGGATATTATAAAATTGCTGCACTACAAATTAGTGAGACTGGTACTAAAAATAGCCAAGACATTGCTCAAGTACTTGCACAAACAGCACAACTAGTTAGCCAAGGTCAAATGGACCCTTCACTAGCTCAAACAGGTGGAGATATGCAAGCTATAATGGGTAAAGCTTTAGGTGGGTCTAACGGTGGTGGGCCTAAATCACAACAACTACAAATACCAACAGGAGGGAACTAATGATTGGCTTTAATCCAGGTGCATTTGTTCAAGGTTACGAACAAGGGCAGAATAGACAGACAAAACAAGAGCAACTAAAAATGCAAAAACAACAGTTTGAGGCACAACAACAAAGTCAACAACAAATGATGACTCTAAATGACCTTAAATTGCAAGAAACTGAGCATAAGATAGATGCACAAAATTCCCTCATAAAGGAGCAGAAAAAAGTATCTATGTATAAGTCAATAGCAAAGGCATTCTCTGATAGTAATAGAGATACATCTGAGCAAGCGCTAGAAGAACTAAATCTTCAAACAGGCAAACCTCCTATGAAGCTATTCTCTAGTAGTGATGCTGATGAAAGAGAAAAAGGTTTACAATATCTTCAAGCTAAAGGTATGGCAACTAAGCCTTATATTGTTGAGGAAGTAGATGGTAAGAAGAAGTATAGAGCTCCTAATGAGTTAGACCCTAATGAAATGGAGCAAGCACGCCAGAATGCTATTCGTGATGATTATACTAAGCTAAACTCTATGTCAAGTAGTGGTATGTTAATAGTAACTCCTAAGGGTGATGTTGTAGGCTTCCATGATATTGCTGCACTAACTGGTTTAGCTAGTGCTATGCCATCTGAAGCTAAAAGAATGAATGAAATTATAGCAGGTTGGTATAAAGCACCAGTAGCTGCTAAAAATCCTACATCAGCTAGTATGCTAGATGATTGGATTAAACAGCAACAGGCACAAGGTAAGACTCCATCTACGGATGAAATTAAGCAATATGCAAGAGCTGTAATGGGTAAAGATAACTCTGATGCATCTGGCAGCGGGTACTCTTGGCAGTCTAAATTTAAGGCTTTAGCTCCTATATATCAAAAAATGAATAAAGGGGACCAATTATCACCTAGTGAACGAGCTTTAGTTGATGTATTAGGTGGAAGTGCTATGGTAGCAGCATCTGGTAAGACAGAAATTAAGGATAGTGCAACATCCTTAGGCAACTATATTATTAAAAGCAAGCAAGATAATGGGACATATATACTACCTGACAATGCTAAACAAGCTGAACTACATGTTCGTAGTATAGACAAGAAACTTGATAAAGATGTAGTAAACTTTATGGATAAAACTAATGGTGTTAATGCTATTTTAGATATGCGTGATACTATTGACCAAGCAGTTAAAGCTGGTCTACGAATGGACGTTGTTGGCTCAGCTATCAATAGTTTATTTAAAATGGCACCTGATGAAGTAGATAGATATCTTGCTAATGATAAAATTAGAAGCGATGTAAATTTTAGACTTAAACTAAAAGGTCAAGAAGCTATGATTGTAGGCCAGATAGTTAAAGCATTATATGGTGCTAAAGCATCTAATGCAGATAGAGAGTCATTAGAAGGTGCGTATAAAAAATCATACTTTGATAATACGGCTACTGCAGAAATGAAAGTTAAAAACTTACTAGATTTCGTTTCTACAGCATATTTTAGAGAGGGTGAAAATTTAGGTAAACGAGGAGCTATTTATACTCCATTCGAGGATATGAATAGTGTTAGAAAACGTATAGGTGAGTTAAAGCCATTGCCTAAAGGCAAACCTAAATCATTTGATGAGCTTAAAGCCCAATATGGAGATAAAGTAACACCAGAAACATATAATCTGTATTTGCAGAAAAATGGATATACTAAGGAGCAATAATGGAAGACTTATCAATGTTTGGAGCTAAAGATGCTCCTACTCCTCAAAATAACCCACAATCTAGTAATCCTCAGGCAGTAGATACCTTTGGACCTCAGCTAACGGAGTCTACACCTATAGTAGAACAAGTAAACTCTGTTCAGCCTGGTTCAGGTACTAGTAAAGAAGACTTATCAATGTTTGGGCCATCTAAAGAACAGCCAGGTATTGTATCTAATTTCCTAGATAAAAACGTCGGTAATCCGGATAATGCACCAGACGGTAATAAGACCTTTGAACTATCTAAGATGAATAGTAATATGGAAGCTTTAGCTCGTATAAATAGAGTAGATACAGCTATAAAGAAAGCCAACTATGAAAGTAGAGACTATTGGAAAGGGATGGCTAACCATGAAAGCGACCTAGAAGAAGACATAGTACCTGATTGGTTTGATGGTGAAAAATTTACCAAAGAGTCTGTAACAGGATATTTCAACAAAATAGTAAGAGAAAACAAAGAGCAAGGTGCTACTAATGGCCAAGCTAGACAAGCAGCTATTAAAGCCATAGAGGATGCTGGAGGTACTATGTTAGATATTAAGAATGCTATTAATACTCGTAGAGGCCTTAGTAATGGTCAGATAGATAAGCATGCTCTTAAATCTACAGCATTAGAATTGTTTAAGACTATTAATGAAGGTATAGCTCAACCTACTTTAACGGCAGCTAAAGAGTTAGAATTACAGGGTACTATACTAATTAGTGATTTAGCGGATCTGGCAGAAGCTAATCCTACAACTGCTAAAGTATTAGGTGCCGTGGGTGGTGGTGTAGGTAATATAGTGGCATCTGCACCTGAAGTTAAGAAGCAATTAAATACTAGCCAAGCAGATTTAAAAGAATTAGCTGGTGAGATAGAAGGTGCTAAGCAAGCTTATAGAGAAACATATGGTACATCTAATCCAATTAGTGATATAGCACCTTATGCACCTACTGCAGGTATGGCTATGCTTAATCCATCTTCATTAATTGCCCTTGCACTTGCGCCAATGCCAGCAGACTATGCCTTAGCTAGAGCTCAGGGATATAGTAAAAAGCAAGCGGCGGCACAAGCTATTACATATGCTGGTGTAGCTGGAACTATTGGTAAAGTACTTAAAACTGCTGGTAACATATATGCTGATGCAGCTAAAGGTGGTAGTACTAGGGTATTTACTACTATTGATGAAATGCCTAAGAAATATCGCAAACAGTTAAGAACTATTCAGCATATGCATGGTTATACTGATGAAGATGTAGTTAATATGATTAATGGTTTTAAAGAGGGTGCAGACAATGGTATCCTAAATATGATGGATGTTATTAGATTAACTGACCAAACAATAGGTACAGCAAATGAAACTAATACGTTCAAACTCATTATTCATAATCCGGAAGCTAGAAATCTAATACTCAAAGATATTAGTCGTAGAGCCGATGTGTTTATGGAGAATGTTACTAGAGATAGTGATTTATACAATATTATTAAGCACCAAGGTAACTCTTTAAAT